>Ga0105239_10001424_pt1 | contig 31918 bp, 30 predicted proteins | sample KBSC44metaG_FD_92761 | JGI IMG/M metagenome (GOLD analysis project Ga0105239, IMG submission 92761) | Corn rhizosphere microbial communities from Kellogg Biological Station, Michigan, USA - KBS C4-4 metaG | ecosystem: Host-associated > Plants > Roots > Rhizosphere > Soil | place: Michigan, USA...
CTTCAATCAGCTATGTCAGTTGCAAGTGGAAGGAGGTCCGTTAGATTGTAGTCGGGCCCAAGCAATGCTGTGTGTGGATGCGTAGGGGATTTCCTCGAGGTATAGTCGGAGAGGTTCGTTCGGTAAGTTGGGGAAATGGCTGTGAAACGTTCGCCGCGTAGGCCACCATTGTAAATGCGGCCTCACTCCCTTTCATGAACAAAGTTTGAGTTTCTGCCCTGTTGCGGCTAGGATCCCCAAAATCTAAATTCAATACCCACTCGCATTTAATACTAAGTAGCTTGTCTAGGCGGAGACGCGGACGTGAGCCGGCCCTTCGTGGAAGGCTTGAGCGATCGAACTCCTTGATTTCGACCCCGATGTTGATCAAGGGAGCTCTCTGCATGCCCGCTTTGGCGAGTGCTGGCGCAACTTTTGGCTAATTTTCATCTAATGGCTGGAAGAAAAAAGGGTGCTGTACTGGGTCCTTCGGGGTTTCGAGCGCCTCGAGTGACAGCACCCATTGGGGAGAAGGAGAATTGTCCCCGGTCTGCACCTCCAGCTGCTTGGCTTGGCTTGCGCCATGGTATGTACGATATGCGCCTTGAGCCTCTAAAACGCATCTTGCAGCCCGGAATGCATCCACACTACAAGTCGTTTCTCGTATCCAGTGATTCGACGTTTTGTGGGCAGCCTGCCATGTCCCTCACTAGTTACTTGACACAGCCCACCACACTTTGCAGGGTCAAAGACGCGGCCTTTCAGCTTCAAAACCGAAGCCCCTCATTCTTGTAGCCAATACGGTGTCCATGCGCACAGCAGACACGATACAGGGGACGGCTTAGCTTTCTTCCATCAGAATCCGCACACACCACTTCGTACACTTATCCCACAGCCTCACCGTGTTGAGGCTGAGAGACAATCGCCTCGTTCTTCTATTGCGTCGATCTCTTCTGTTGCATTACTCATTTCCTATCATTCTCAGCGCTCGCAGTAGCTATTTTTCACACAAGGCTGGCTAGCAAGATGGTATGGAATTTAGAATTGAAAAGCGGTCTAAAACCATTACTAACTCTTGATCAGGGCATCGATGTTCTCGCTCCAGGAACTGGCGAGTCTGGACAAGAAGAGCCGCGTGTTGAGTAAGAAGAACCCCAAATGAGGAGTTATGCCCGCTGAGATGTTGACAGTATAGTTGCCGTCCACGGTCTCAACCCTCGGAATAAGGCTGTGGATACCCACGGATACGACACCTGGCGTAAGCCAGAGGGAGATGGAGGGCATCTCTGGCTCGCGGATGAACTTCCGAAGAGACTTCCTCGAGCACGCGTAATGCTTGAGTACTACGACAGCAGCCCGCTCTCCTTCACCCGGCGCGAGAGCGTGATCCAACAAGCTAAAGGCATTCTCGACGATATCTGGCTCGAACGGCAAGACATTAAGGTTCTAGAGACCCATCTGCTACCTTTCCCTTCGGCTGTGTGACTGACATTGGTGGTTCAGGACAAACAGAGACCAATTATCTTCCTGGCGCACAGTTTGGGTGGAATCATGGTCAAAGAGGTAACGAAGGCTCACCTTCGATGGGTAACTGGACTCAGCTCCTTTTGCAGGCCCTAGTTACGGCAGCAAATAACGACAAACGAAAACCAATCTTGGAAGCAACGTAATGTACTCAAAGCTCTATACAACTCATCCTCGTACTGATTTGGCTCACAGGCGCTGCCTCATGTTCTTCGGCACCCCCCACGGAGGAGGCAATGCCAAGTTGGTTCACGCCGGCGAGCTCAGCGCAAAAGTCGCACGAGCTCTGATGCTGAAGCCGCAAACCGATCTATTCAAAGCGCTCCAGGATGACTCGGTATTTTCGGAACAGCTGAAGACCTATTTTCGTAATCAACACGAAAATTATCAAGTGGTGTCGTTCTATGAACGCCTCAGTAACGTTCGCTCAGCCAGGTTCCAAAGTGCCCGACAATTGAACTTACTTCTTTACAGATCGTTCCATCCGGAGATGCGGCAATGTTTATGAGCAGTACCCGGGAGGATATCATTGGACTTGATGCTACGCACAGCGACCTTTGTCGATTTGATATCAATGCCAAGACTGACCAGAAGATCCTGAAAATGGTACTCGGAAATCTTGTTGAGCTGTATGAGAAGGCAGTGGGAAGCGAAGGTGAGTCTGAAAGACTCCCAGAAATACCCAAATCCCAACCTCAACCTGATGAGATGCCAGAGTCGAAGACTGATGAGGCTCTGGCACGGCGACTCGACGAACTTCGTCGTTGAAAGTGGAGTTTGGCGACGGGAGGCAATTTTCGCAGTTCTTTTTTTTACTGCGATCGAGTTTAAAATATGAGTTGGCTTGCCTCGCGATGTAATTTAGTTCCATATCTTCTGTTAATCTCCACTTCTGTAGCTCTTTTTGTTTCCCCCGAGTCCTTCAGTTGCCGTTCATTGACTGTGTCTGATTGTTGACAGAAACTCAATTCCCGGAAACACCGAACCAGCACAATCACTTCCCCTTCGGAATTGCGATTGAGGACTACAATGCAACCGGAACCGATTGCCTGACGTTGTGGAGAGGAATGTTGGTGGAAGATATAAATTACATGCCAAATGGCGTGGCACTAGGCCGTTATCGAGGCAGACGAGGCATCTTCGTGAGCAACCTTGACCATTCGAGTATGCCGCAAAACTGACATGGAGATACATCAAGGGAAAGGATCAGGTTGTTCTGGTTCTATCAGACGTGCACAAGAGAAAGCTTTTGCCCTTCTCGAGTCAGAAGCTTTACGGCAAAGCTGTGCATTATTCAGAAACCAAGCTGGATCAAAAAGCTAAGAGGGTCACTCCTGCCCAAGGAGTGTTGGTGTCGAATCCTGAGTCACGAGAAAGCCCTTTGGCACCAAGCACGACCACTCCGGGAGACGAAATCACAACGGTATTGCCTATTGTATACCGTCTTTTTGCCATGAGCGACGAAATGAAAGCCCTCGACCAGAGGCAGCCAATGTATTCTCGGGGGTCCCCTTACGTTGACAGGCAGGGGCAGCTCTTTAACGACGCGCTTCATGTTGCAGTCCTCAACCAAGACCATGATCTCGTGGGCTTCTTATTGGAGTACACTGGAAAGCCAAATGAAATATGTGAATTTCTTGGCCTGCAGCTGATCGAAGCCGACAATACCTATACGTTTCGCGAAGGCATCTTCACGGGTACGCCTCTCAAGGCCGCGGCCCACGCATACGTATATTTGATTCACGTCCATCCCAAGCACGAGGTCCAGGAAGCTGCCGTACCGTGGCAGAAGATAATAAAACTCCTGATCGAAAATGGAGCATCTTGGGCCCAGTTTGCTGATGGCATGAAGCTTTTGGGTCCGCTGTCACATATGAGAGCGGATGCACAGTCGATGCTAGAAAGATCAATGGAGTACAACGACTCATGGACTTTCAAGAGCGTTATTGAGGCTGTGGCTGGATCTGACGACCCCAGTAACAGAGTTCCAATAGAGTGGCTGCCCTGTAGTCACTTCTTTGACTTTGGTCACTGTGCAGGCCTCAACAAGCTCAGTGTACCAAAGCTATCGCAGACAGAAACACAATGGGCGCTTCGGATTCTTCTTGAACAAGCCGAGAACTACGGAAAAGAAGACGAGCTCCGCAACACTGTGCCAAAGATTTTGTGGCAGCACTTGCCTGGAATGGACATGTCACCGGCCTTGATGGCAGAGCTACTGGACCAGGTCATGTCGTCGATTGCTGTGCAGCAACCAGCGAACGTAGCCTCGAACTTAGCACACCTGTTGCAGTGTAAGCATCCGAAGCCAGATCTCAGAAAATGGGCTCAGAGAAAGCCTTGTGCGTCGATACTCCACTATGTGGCGGAAAAGGATTGCATCGAGGTTATGCGCACTCTTCTCGAGCTAGGTCATTATCATGCCATTGGCAAAGAAAACAGCGATGGGGAGACGCCGCTGGACATCGCAATCAGGATTGGCAATACCGAAATGCAAGAATTGGTCAAAGAGTACGGAGGGGATGAAGGACACTCGAGCTATGCCCCAAGCGAGCCCAGCTCCGCCCAAAGACCTCAACACCAGAGCTCAACTCCGGGGCTCAACGTGCCACCGTGGACACAACACAATGTGGAAAATTGGGTAAGCAATACCACAACCACGGGCTCTGACTGGCGCCTCTCACGAGATCACACGCCGTTCAGGGACGAAGCAGAAGCGGCGGGACAGCGCCAGAGCTGGTTGGACCGGATCCCTGGAATACATATCATTCGCGGCACCGGCTCTCAGATGAACGAACCCGTCCAGCAAGGAGGAATTCCTATTGAATTTGCCACCGGCGCAGAAGCAAGACAGCCGGTAGGGCCGAAAATGCCTGTACCTGCGTTCAACCAGGCATTATTGCGTGATCTCAGCGAAAAACCATCGAATCCCCGACGAGAGTCCTCTATTGACTCTCAACGCCTGCTAATGAGGACCGGCACCTTCAGAGCGATAGTCGACTCTTCAGCGCATAGCAAATACTACGAGCCGACATCACCAGTTCGATCGACAAGCCCAAGTATCGGTGGGGATCCTGATCTCGCAGCATCGATCATGACGCAAACGACAGAGCTGCCAGCCCCGAATCGTACGAAAACGCCGGTCCACCAAACCCCCCTTCCGAATTTCCCACCCCCCAAGGCGATGGACTGGGCATCAACCGCAGCCTTAGCAAGCGGAACGCCCAATTCACCAAAGCCCACGGGGAACTTCAGAGTAGTGGAGTTTCCGTCCGCCTCCCCACGGGCAGGTCCGGTGGAGGCAACCAGGCAGCGCCTGGAGAGAACCCCAAGCATTTCGTCGCAAACGGGCTATCAATCACAGAGACCAGGCGCACTGCCGGTGGCCCGCACAAGGGTCCCGCCGAGCACGTCTGCAGATTCTGGACGTCAGACTCAGCCTCGCACTCCACGGCCACTGCGCGAGGGTGGCCAGCACCGTAATCAGCACCCGCAACCGCAAACCCAAGGTATCTGGAGTAAGTGGAAACCTGGGATGTTGTAAAGTGGCACGTCCATCATCCGCATCTGGACATCTCCTGGAAAGTTCTCGACACTAGGCTTTGACTCTTTTTTTTTCTCTATCTCTTTATAGGAAACCATGAGTGGTGATCATTGGAGCACTGTAAGCCAAAAGAGGTATTTTTCTTTTTCAGGAAAATCTAACGGCATTCGAATTGAAGTGATGGCTCATGTCTCCTGTCTCCTTAAGTATTCTATATATAAAGGGCTTTCTACTTAGTACTCGCATCTCACCCGAGTTTGCCTTCCCATTTCGGAGCAGGTAGTCAGTCTGACTTTCCGAGGCTGTGCTGAATACCGAGTGGGTAGACTGATTGACGCGACTGGGAAGGTGGAGAATGGAAGAACAATCGAGGGGGCTATCATCTTTCGAAAGATGCGGAGCTGGCAAGGCTGTCGGCAACACAAGCCGCCATGGACATCCCTGTACTGTGTACTTGGTGAAGAAAGGGGTAGTAGCCTAATCCGCCAATGAGGTTTGAGTCGAGCTTTCTTGCGCCGTTACACCTTATGACCTTCTGCTAGGATTTGGCTATTTCCACTATGTTGTACCTAAGAAGTCAAACGAGATTTACAAGATCAGATATCCATCAATTATCTTCATCATATATAACATTATATGGCCACCAGTTTATTCACTAGACTTCTTCAGAAAACACTAACATCCCACTCACCCTCCTTCCTCGGACCAGGGAGAGTACTCTTCCCACGTTTCACGAACTTGCCATACCCTTTCTTCCCCAACAACCCACCTCCATCCCTATCCCAGACAACCTCACCCCGTAAAATCGTATACCTGGGCCACTGGTTCAACTCCACGCCTTCAAACGGCGTATAATCCACATTATGGTGCAGCATATCGTTCGTCAACTTGAACGGCTCCAGCTTGCCCGGCGGATACCAGATATTGAGGTCCGCATCGCTCACCCCCGGCAGGATCGTGCCCTTCTGTGGATACAGGCCGTACAGCCGCGCGGCGTTCGTGCTCGTCACCTCGACGAACTTCTGCAGCGGCAGTTTATTCGCACTGAGTGCGAGCGCCAGCCGTGTCTCGATACCCGGTATTCCGTTCGGGATCCCGCTGAATCTACCTTCCGGGTAATCCGCACTGAGGATGGATTTCTTGCCTTTCTCGACGTCCTCGTACATGAACGGGCAGTGGTCAGAGGACAGCACGGTGAAAGTGCCGTTTGCAAGGCCCAACCAGATTGCGTCGTGATCGTGCGATGATTCGCGTGGTGGCGGTGAGCAGACGCATTTCGCACCCTCGAAGTCGGGCTTGTCGAGGTCTTCGCGGGTTAAGAAGAGGTACTGCGGGCAGGTCTCTGCGTAGACGGGGAGGCCACGGGTTTGCGCATTGCGGAGATGGGCTGCTGCGCTAGGTGACGAGACGTGCACGACAAGGCTGTGCAGAAAATAATATCGTCAGTACTCTATTGGTTTTGGAGGGGGAGGACAAGGGGAAAGATCCTACATCGGAGCATCCATCAATTCAGCCAAAGCTATCGCACGGTTCGTGGCTTCGGTCTCCACAAGCTGTGGCCGCGAAGTAGCATGATACTTTGGCGCGAAGAGCTTCTTTTCCTCTAGTTTTTTGGTCATCCAATTGAGAACGTCCCCGTTCTCGGCGTGTATCATGGTGGTGATGCCTTCCTTTCTCGAAGCGAGTAGGACGTCCAAAATCTCATCGTCGCGCAACTGGAGCGCTGCATATGTCATGTAGATCTTCAAGGATGAGATGCCGAGCTCGCGCAGTTTTGGGAACTCCGATAGCGCTTGCTCGCCGGGATGGCCGACGAGCATGTGGAAGGAATAGTCAGTGTAGCACTTCCCTTCTGCCCGAGCGTGAGTGTCTTCGAGGACTTGGAGGAGAGAGGGGCTCGTTTTGGGCTGTGGTGCGAAGGCTCTTCATACTTCGTAAGCGTATATTCGTTTGAGAGAATCTGAAATACTGACACGATGGTCGTCGTTCCGCCACAGATGCTGCTGCGTGTGCCTGGTTGCCTTTAGTATGGCGAATCGTTCCCTGCTTAGCATTTGCATTGCTAACCCGTCTCGAAATTATCTGAGCTCCTGCCCTTGCCTCCGAACAATGCTGGTTCCTCGAGATGGACATGGCAATCGATACCGCCAGGCTAGATCGGTTTCTCGTCAGTGGATGTGCCCTGGAAGTGGTTGATAAACATGTGCTTGATCATACCATCACATAACCGCCCTCAGCATCAATTACACGCTTCGCATTCGCATCTCCCAGCAGTCCTGGAGGGGCGAGCAGGGCGATCTTCCCATCTTTGATGGCGATATCATAATTCGCGGTGTCTGATGCTGTTACCACCAAGCCGTTGATGATGAGAAGATCAAAGCCGTCCATGTTGGCTTTGTGGCAATGAGCCAGATGGCAGTGAAGATCTCAAACTGCGATCCATGCTACAGTCCACGATCTTTTGACCCCGCAAACACCCACGGCTGGTTACAACACTAGTACTATAGTCGATCGCAATGATATCGAACAACCGAGATCTGAGTGGACGACTCTCGCTGACTTCGTGCGGCGGACAACACCGCTGATGTCACCGATAAGAATGTCGTTCTTCTCCGCGCTTTCCAAATTTAGACGACGTGCTTCTCCAGGTGCGCTGAAACGCGTCGCGCGGATCTGCGAATCTTTTTGTCATGGCGCATGTCAAGACGTTCGACGAGCGTTGGCCACAAGAGCTCGCCTAGAGTTGGAGACTAGACTACCTATGTACGGAGTACTCTCAATGGAATGCTATGCTGACCTACACTATCGATGGAGCATGCCACCCAAATATGCATCGACATCAGTGGCAAGGCTGCCTGACACGAGACCAAATCGAGCCCCTATCCACCCATCAGGTCTGACCACGAATACTGCTCCAGACTCAATATCAACATTGTATCTGATGTTTGCGCTTCCATCGCCGTCAAAGAACACCATACCCAAGGGATCCGTGCCTAGTTCGAACCAGACATTACCAACCTTCTCGGGGAGTATTGTCAGATAGTTCACTGGCCAGAGTCGTGGTTGGCTTGATGAACCGTTGAGTGCAGCGCCATTCGTTGGACTCGATGCCCCATTCGTAAGGCTAAAGCCTGGTTTCGTCAAGTTTTGGTTCTTGCCAATTTCTGTCTTGAAGTTCAGGAAAGCCGTTTTAGCCTGTTGGCTCTTGCCAGCAAAAATCAAAATGTGGAATCGAGCAAGATTTCTCATGAGGCTCTGAAGCCAGACAGGCTCCCACAGAGCAGGGGTCAGCACTTGAACGTCTGGTGCTCGATATCCTGCAATAGCTGGTGCAGGTATGATTGATCTTTTGTCAATGACGTCCTTGCCTTCCGACCCATCCTCTCGCCATACCGCTATATTAGGATCAAACCCAATGGTCAATCCAGTATTGAATCCTTTTGCTTCTTGCAATATCCGACCGAGAACAATGTTGGGATCTTCGCTTTGGTCGCCTTGATGACCTTTGGGCAAACGACCTGTCACCAAGACGCTGATATCCTCGTCGTATTTGATCAACTTCCTGGCGTTCGGCCTCCTTTCATCCTCATATGTCCCTAGTACTTCTCGCTTCAGTACTCCTGTCAAAACCAAGGCCAGTTTCCAGCCAAGATTTACAGCGTCGTGCATTCCAGCGTTCATACCCTGTCCTGCTCCGCTGGAATGGCTGTGTGCCGAGTCACCTGCAAGGAAGACAGATTCCTTGGCCCAAAAGTTCCTTGCAACCCTCTGCCCAACAGAGTAAACACTGGCCCAGTCAACTCGTTCATATTCGATTTCAAATGGTTTAACAGCAACTTTGGCTTCCTCGACAAATGCCTCTTGATTAAGATCTTTGTACAGTTTTCTTCTTTCCTCGTTCAGCGCATAACCTATCCTCGTGGCTCCGTGATCCAATGGTATCCAAAGGATATTCCCATATACTGGACTCTCAATTGCTCCGTATGATCTTGGTTTGGGCATTGTGGTCGATTTCAGCACACCATCAATTCGTACCCATTTGTCCTCCGTTCTATCACCGTCCGAATCGATTCCGGCAGCTCCACGCACCAATGTTCTTGACCCATCGCATCCAATGACGTAGGCACATTTCACAATGTATTCTCTCTCATTACCCTCTCCGGCGCTGGAATCGAGTATTCTAGCTTTGACTCTCCCAACTTCACCAACTGGGATAGCCTCATCTACTTCCAACCCAACAAATGCATGGTTCTCACTAACCTCGACCCCAAACTTCCCAAGTTCCTTGCGAAAGATATCCTCGACAAACTTCTGCCTCAAAACACTTGCGAATTTAAATCTTGTATCTTCAATGCCTTCGAGAAAGCTCCAACCTCGACCAAACACCTCCACACCCTGCGAGTTATAAGCGGCGCTTGATCTCACCGCAACGCACTGCTGTGTGATCTGTTCCGAGAGGTCAAGCTGAGAGAGTATCTCCATAGATCGTGGCCAGAAGGTGACCGCCCGTCCGAAGGCCTCTTGCACTGGCTTGGGGTATTTCTCGATAATATGCACTGCAATCGGTTTTCCATGATTATTAATTGGTGATGAGGAGAATCGTCGAAGTTGGTATGCCAGGTTTAGCCCCACTGGACCAGCACCAACGATAAGTACATCAGTTGAGATCTCGGGACTCTGACTTCCTGGCTCTGCCATCATGTCTTTCCTATTCAAGTTCTGCTGTTCATGAGTTTGTTGCTTTGTATTGAAAGGACTGTATTTGTCCACAATTTTGTCGATCTCCCGTCCCTGTGACAGTGCTGGACACTTACCACCCAACTAATTCTTCGACTTAGCACCAGGAGATGTGGTCGTATGCCTTCTTATGGACAACGCCTGTTGAGAAAGAAAGGATGCTAGTAGAAATGAGCAATATCAAGCACGAACCGAGAACCTCGATCTACATATATTGCCAGGAGCAGGCTCTGTTACCCCAACCTGATCATGCTTATCACATCTCGGTAAGGCTGCCATGATGTGATAACAGCCGATAAACCAATCAAGAATTCCCATCGATCATCTCCGATCCCTAAACACCACTGCGTTGGCCAAGTTGGACCTCAATTCTACCACGCATATGTCCGCCCCGGGAATGATTGGGTATATTTAACGACCATTAACTTGTTCCGAGCCGCCATCTAGCATGCTCCGAAAGGCCTTAGAAAAGCTTCTGTTTACCTTGACTCCAGCCCCTGCGGGTTTGGAATGGCTATGGATGCATTTGCAATGTTGACCTGACAATGAAGCAATACCGCAGCGACAAAGGGGGAGACATTTGTGTACGGTGTTTGTTCGTGGACCTGCACGGATGCGTGACTGACTGCTCTCTGATATCAGTGCTCTCTGGATTGAGTATGATCATCTTCTCCAGAAGGATCTTTGCTTCGTGTTCACAAAGTATCAAAAACACCTTGGCCGCGAGGAGGAGCAATTCTTCCCCTCCCCCAAAGATGTTCCCTTCGCGCGTCCCGACCGATCGGTTGATACTAGTCTTTACTCGGCGTTGCTCGTGTATCTTGTCGTTGCCCTTTCACTGATTCCAGGCAGCTTTGGCTTGGCCGTACCTCGCTCAATGACTGACTACCTGCACCTTCCCACTTTCTCGCTTTTAAATGTTTTTGAGTTTGCTTTCAAAAACCGAGTCAGCGAAACTCCCATACTATTCCCCGGGTTCGAGCCATTTCTCCTGTTGATAGGATCAAAATGAATACCAATCGCTCCTCCGACGACCCACCTGACGATGTCTCTGCCTCCGAGACTCGTCCTACCAAAAAGCCCAAAATGGAGGGAGATCACCACCCCGACCGATCTGAAAGTATCGGCGCCTTCGTGGCACCCCCTTCTCGCATCGGCAAACCCGTCTTTGATCAGCATTCTGGAAACATCAATAGAAAAAGCGAAGGAGGAAAACCAGCAGTCGAAGCAATAGAACGAGTGGCCAGCAAATCACTCGACAAAGTCCACAGCCAATTCGACGACAACAATCAAACAGAACCGCAATTCAAGTTCACAAGGGGAATGATCCTCGCGCGCCGAATCCCTCCAACCTTTCTGTCCATAAGACCAGAGCACAATCCGCACCATGACATGCATGAGTTCCTGCTGTTTGCACAAAGATCCCTCAGCCATCACACAGTGGCCCGCACATGGAAACACCCGTTCGGGAGTGTAAACCTCTACTTCCGGAATTACATGCTGTCCCCGAATGGCTCTGTCGCCCACGACGCGCTTGGCCGTAAGTACGACTGCTTTAGGCTCGGTCTCTCCCTTCGCCGGCACCCCACGGACGATGCTCTCCTACTCATCCTCTACCGGGTAGGTGCCCTGATACCGGCCGACAGACGGATTCCCAGTGGAAAGCGAGTCAATTTGGATTTCTGCCAACCATGGGGTACCGTGATGGTCAAAGTCCCGCTCCCAGATGCAGTGGTTCATCAGGATGTGCACTTCAAGTACGCTGATTGGCATGACGAGCTCGTCGAGAAGTGTTGGATGGAGTATATCGCAAGTACCTAATCTCATACTGAACCGTATACCACCAACTCGTATTATGAGCACTGAGCTAACGGGTTTCCTTTTTTTCCTCCCACAACAGAAGTATGTGGAGCAAGATGTTGAGCGTTCGATCCGGAAGCAAGTGATCGCCCAGGATGAGGCTCATGTGCGTACAGGCTAGGTGGATTCTGTGTAACGTCCAACATCGACCAACACCTCCCAAACATTGGACCCACATTGCGACGGCTATGTCCTCGTACTCGGCAGATACTTTGGCTCCCCTCGACCTCGTTCGAGGAAACTTCGTGTTCTTGGATCTCTACTGGTACACTCTACCTCCCATAGATTCCATAGATGCAATGACATCATCAAAATTTCCTATTGATTCCTAGACGAGTACATTGCCTAAATACCTCTCTCACTCTCTTCTTCTTCTTCTTCTACACTCTATGATCTACCGAACTCTTTCGCCCTACCATGGGAGTTCGACTCAGACCAAAAAGTCTGACCCGCTCAGGCCTTCACACCAGCCCCACCTAGCAGCCACTCAAGGCGCATACCTAAAGCCCACCACGCCCTCGAGCACGACGCCCTTCTCATCGGCCTCTTTATTCTTCTTCTTGAACCACAGACTCATGCCCATCGTGCCAAAGAAATACAGGATCTGGAAACAAATCGTAGCCCACATGCCCGGCAGATAGCGGGGGGCATCCTGGGCACGGAAGATGGTCGAGCCCGTGATGCCGCCGGCGGCACCGGCCGTGATCATGGCCGCGGCGACGAGCCCCTTCTTCTGCGGCAGGGCGGTCTGGTTCTGGCCGTAGGCGAGGGAGGCAGGGACGTTGGCCTGGGTGCCGAAGACGGCGAGGAAGGTGCCGAAGAGGCGCACGCCGGGGGGGCGGGCGTACAGGACGGTCAGGAGGCCGACGACGCCGACCAGGGCGTGGCCGCACAGGAACGGCCAGCGCAGCTTCATGCGGTCGGAGAGCCAGGCGGTCACGAGCGACATGACGACCGTGAAGAGGTAGGGCGGGCTGGTCAGGATCTGCGACAGCGCGTAGCTGTACCCGAGCCCCTGGCGCAGGATGATGGGCATGAAGTACGCGAGCGAGTAGACGGACGACGCGGCGATGTAGTACTGCAGCGCGTACACGCCGACCTTCCAGTCCATGAGCATCCGGAGGCCCTGCCACAGGTTCGGGTGCTCGTACTCGCGGCCGGAGCGCTCGTTGGCGATCCGCAGCGTCGCGATGTGTCTCTCGCGGTCGTTGAGCCAGCGCGTCCGCTCGGGGAACTCGCCCAGGAAGACCGGCGCGATCAGCCCGCATGCGATGGTGATGGCGCCCTCGACGATGAAGATCCACCGCCAGCCCTGGCGGTACATGCCGTCGCCGGCGCGGATCAGCGACAGGCAGTAGGCGATGATGCCGTTGAAGCCCGACGCGAACAGCGATGCCATGTAGAACGTCGACACCCGCCTCGCCGTCTCGTACGTCTTATACCACGAGCTGATAATGAAGATCGCCCCCGGGAACAACCCGGCCTCGAAGATTCCAAGCAGCAGTCGCAGAATGGTCAGAGGGATCCAGGACTTCACGAAGCCACTGCACAGCACTGCGAGTCCCCAGCATGTGATCAGGAAGCTGAGCCACCATCTCGCGCCGATGCGTCGAATGATCTGAGGGAAAATGGAATCAGCTAGCTGGCTGTTGGAATTCAATTTAGGCAGGCCACTGGATAGTGCAGCACGACTTACCAGATTGCTTGGGATTTCGCAGAGGGCGTAAGTGATGAAGAACAGCAAAAGCGCGATGGAATATCGGCTTCCTGGGGAAATTTCCATTCAGCTTCGGTTCGGATGCTCTATAGGAGATTGAAAACTGGTGTGGTGGAACTTACCGACAGCGAGATCCAGATCCACGCTCATGCCGGCAATATACGCGGCAGAGATGTTGGAGCGATCGAGCAGAGATAGCCCAAAGACGAGTGAGAGGTAGGGCAGGATTCGCCAGTCAACCTTGCGAACCAGTTTCTGCTCCTCCTCTTGTGTCCAGTCCTCTTCGACATGAAGCTTGTTATCGACAGGGACATCCTCAGGACTGGACGCCTTTTCGATCTCATCAACGGGTCTCTCAGCCTTGTCTGCCATACTGAAAGGCGTTTGAAGGATATGGGCCCTACCGCAACACAAACTTTTCGCTATTGAAGGCGCAGAGAAGAAACAGGTACTTAGAAGGTGAGGGGAATAAAAAGGGTACTTCTCAGATTAAATCACCGGATGCCACGCATCGTGACGCATATGTAGGATCAGTGGAGCCCTGTGCACTGTGGCCGAGTCACACAACCTCATTCGAACATACTCTGTACCCAGCTATCCCCGAGGGTAACTTTCAGGCCAAAGCATATTCCGAGGTTTAACACTCGATAGAAAGGGCCCGCGTGGTGAATGGAGCATCAGCGTGGAGTATACCCCAATATGAAGAACGAGAGCCCCATTAGACAACGAGGCACAGCCTTGGCCATTTCCGCAAACCATGTCTAAGCAGCTTGGCTGAAGCCGCTAAACAAGGGACGGCAAAGGTAAATGCCAATCAGCTCGCCAACAGCTGCGCCTCGATGGTTCTCTGGTTGAACCTTCTCTGCCTCCCGCACTGAATACCTAAGTGTCCCAAGGCATTGCTCAAGGTCGATGAAGCGATTTTCTAGGCTTTTGCTTGTCGTATCTTGAGTGAAGTCTTATTCTAGCGGATTTGCTCGAGGTCGTTTAGACCCAGATACACCTATTTAATTGTGTGGTGGAGAGACCGCAGGTGTGACACATCAATTGTGCGAGACGACAGGATGCCAAGATCCCCCAATGCGGGGGATTCGGAGCCCCAGACATCAACCCACGCTTCCTCCGTTGATACAGGGAGAGTTGCCTATTGTGACTGGGCAAGCGAAGTTCTGAGTCAGTTGAAACTTACTCAGTAACCAGCATATGCGGTCATCCTCTACTTTTCGAGCCGGGTCGGCAAATGGAACATCCATCACGATAGCGAAGATAGGTTCTCAAGGTCACTAGTATCATTTCAAGAATGGATCCTACAAAAGTGTCGCTCAAGGGTACGGCGAAACCGATCTGCCTTTAGAGCCGCTTTGCCTTGGTTGGGCTGGTGGACACATCTCTAGTTCATTATAAGGGACATAAGACATGGATTATAGTTAGGTATGGATCGTAATAACAACCCAACGGATGGTGCAATATCCTGCCACCATCTTAGGCCAAGAAACAAGAGTCTCCAAAACCCATATATCGCACCCCCTGACGATTTAGAATCTCTTCACTCATCTTCAGCATAGTAATCCTTGGTTCTGTCCGCCGCTGCAGCCATGACTTCCTGGATGGTGCTCTCGTCGTGACGTGGAATCAGCTTGACTTTGAAGTCCCTAGGAATGGCCACAAGGGCAGACTTGAATTGATTGTAATCCACATAGTCTGTGTTTGGAGGTTCTGTGTCGCTTGCCACAATTCTGTAACAAGACAATAATCTGATCAATGCGGTGTACAGTAGTCTGCTGGCAATGAACTGTCCTGAACAAGCTCGTGATCCGGCGCCAAAGGAGAAGTGCTGAATGCCCTGCCCCGGCTTCTCTTCAGGCACTCCGGTTGTTGGACTTGAAACAAATTCATCATTCAGCCATCTTTCCGGGTTGAATATCGATCCCGATGGGCCGAAGTGGTCAACATCGTGGTTCGCTGCTTGTGCGTTGATCAGTATCATAGTCTTGGGAGGTATTTTAGCGTCATTCCAGTCGACCTCTGTCACAGTTTTCCGAGGCAGAGACATTGCGCTGACCGTATAGTACCTTGCAGCTTCTTTGATGATGGCGTTCACATACGGAACCTTCTCGTCTTGGAAGCTATTAGACCACACTGAATCGAGATCCGGATAATATCGTTTGATGTCTTCATAGGCACGCTCTTGAAATATCTGACCTTCCTTAGTGGCCAGTGATCCGATGCATGAAGTCAGGGTCCCAGGAATGGTTTCAAACCCACCAGATACAAGGGATAGACAAATGGATGAAACTTCAACTCCTGTGAGCTTGGTCTCTTCATCCTTGAGAATCGCAGCACTGATGCAGGGTTTGTCAGTTCCTTTCTTGATCATGTCACGGACTTTGTTGAGAAGGAAATTCAGATATCGATCTCGTCGATCCCGAAGTTCTTTAGAGCGCTGATTCTTCTCATTGTTGGGAAGATATCTTAGGATCGGAACATAGTCTTGGTAGTTCTCGGAAGCAGACCGAAGAAGGGATATGGCAGATCCAACATGAAGAATCTCTCGAAGCATGTCATCATATACGTTGTCCATGCGAATTCCATAGCACAGGGTCAAAGTGGTGTTGAGTGCAAAACGCTGGATATACGGACGCACGCCAATTTCGAGAGCACCATTTTTGCTATCCTTGAAAATGTCTCGGACAATGCAGTATGATTCCAAATCGAACATATCAAAATATCCTCTCATTGCAGGACGGCCGAGTGCTTGGCCAGCAGCCTTTCTCTTGTTCTTACAAGAGGCATCCCAAGGACTGGAACCGATTGTGAAACCTTGGGTGGATGAGATAACTCCATGAAAGGTGTACAATGTGGGTCGATCGATCACAGCAGTTTGATTTCCGACAAGCATTTGCTTCGCATCGTCAAATGAACTGACAACAACCGCTCTTGTATTTCCCAACCTGATCTGAAAAACAGATTGACGATATTTGCGCCACCAACTTTCGCAAACTGTTGCGTGGTCCTCACCTAGCTGGAGGAGGTGACCGAATATGGGGACTGCACCAGGAATCTCTGGGATCCCTTTGATTTTAGGGATATCCGTCGACGTCGACCACTATTCCCAGTTAGCTTTGATGATTGAGCACTCTAATGTTCATACCCAATAGATTCCGAAAACAACAAGGCTGGAGACGACCATCCACGGGAGGTAATCATGGTTTACAGCCTGTGCGAGGCCAGCAATGCTTGGTGCCATCGTGACCCTGTACTCTAGAATCAGGTACGGTCGATATCAGATACCGCTTAATGATCCTCAAACCGATATTTAGAGATCCGAAGAGGCCCATTTATATTGCGGCTTTGCTGTCTTCTCCGCCCGAGCAACAGATCGTGGCAAGTATCGATGGGGTATGACGAAGCGAGATAGCGGAGTTCTGCGTGCGGCTAGAACCTGTGCACGGAGAAGGACGGCCAAAAGTTCATTCAGCCCGGTGGACCGGGGCGCGAATCTTCGCGTGGCCAAAGCACATGTACTGGTGGGGAGTCTCTCAATGATGCTTTTCATCAGACATAGATTATGTCTTCACTGTCGGTAGCCGATTTATTTGGGGTCCAAGGGCGAGTTGCTCTGGTGACAGGAGGATGCAGCGGAATCGGATTGATGATTGCAAAGGTCAGTGAGGCATAGAGTATTAATCGTCCAGCCTACTCATGACTGCGTAGGGGCTGGTCGCAAATGGTGCAAAAGTATATGTGACTGCTCTACCCACTGATGATATTGATGGTGCCGTTTCAGAGCTCCAGGGGCTCGGCAAGGCTGCTGGTGGACAAGCCATAGGGTGATTATTGCCTTACCAATTGTTCCTGCAATTCTGAGCATTTCATAGATTCCCGAGCGACCTGTCGACGAAGGAAGGCATACTATCGATTGCCCAGGAAATTGAAAAACATGAGTCTCACCTGGATATACTCTGCTCGAATGCTGGAATTCGTCGGGACCCTCCAAAGATGTGTAATGTCAAAACAGCATCCCTGGACGAACTCCAAGCATCTTTATGGTCATCAAATCATTCGGACTGGAACGACACCTTTCAGGTCAACGTCACAGCACACTATTTCTTGTCTGTTGCACTCCTGAAGCTGCTTGCTGCAGCGAGCAACCTTGAGCTGGAGGGTGGCGTCCGAGGGAGAGATGTCGGACGAGGAGTCATGATCATTACTAGCAGCTGTGCTAGTATGCATAATTGCACCAACGTTGACTTGACCAGTTACGCTGCAAGTAAGGCCGCGATCGATCATTTGGTGGCCCTGCTAGCAACGAAATTCGCCAAATGTGAGCCATGACCCGGATATCGCTCTTACCTCCTGATGTCTAGTACTGCAGTACAAGTACTGACATAACCGGCAACCTAGGGTATGTCAGAGTGAATGCAATTAATCCTGGATGTAAGCAACGAAATCCCCAATTAATTCGTCTGAATTGCTGAGCAAAAGACAGTCGTGCCGAGCAAAATGAATCCCGTTGAGGAAGGCAATAACCAGTTCGCGGAGCTCTTCAAAGCAATGCCAGCCCAGCGAATAGGCAAATTGGAAGATATTGCGGGAGCAGTGATTTATTTGAGTAGTCAAGCAGGGGTGAGTGCATCCCAGAAATCAGTCAATTCAACCAGAACTGAGTTGTTGGCAACACAGGCATATGTTGATGGGAGGTGCTTGTGCGTTGACGGCGGGCGCGTCTTGTTGGCAAACGGACAATAAACATGGCAAAGAAGGAGTCGCTGTAGAAGAATCAACGCCCGAGGTTTTGGTGATCGCCTTCTGGAACTGAGAGTTTCAAGTTGGTAATTAATAGGAGAACCTTCAGGCTGCAGATGTTGGAAGTTTCCCCGAGGAAGGAGACGCGAGGCCAGAGCCTTGGCAACTTGAGATATAATATCGACTGAGGAAGGAGACAGCAACACAGGCACACCTTCAAATTTTCAGTTGATAGCTGATTTGTCTCTTTCATACATTTAGGTATAAGTACACGTCGCACCTCGTGGCACCGCACCAACTCTGCCTAAGTGACTAAGGTTGTCAGACTCCCATGCTTGAAAGCTCACAATCATGCTTTACCGAGGCACAAGCTTCAAAAGGCGGCCCTCCAAGCCAGTGCAAAGTGACGCAACGTTATTAGAGCGAAGCACACCACTTGCTTGGAACCATGCTTGTTCATCCTTATCTCTGATGCACTAACGCTCCCAGGGCAAGGCAGGTTCGCTAACCATCCGGGCAGTTTACTCACCAACGGGCTTATTGGCGGGCCCTAAGGCAAATCCTCCATTTGTGATAAGCTACCTTCTCTCCGTTTGGTGACCTGCAACCCCTTCCAGCTTCCTATATCGAATCGGGCCTTGCCGAAACTTTTGCTGGTTCCTTGCAGACTTCTGCCGATTTCCCTTCACCTTCCTGTTGCAGGAAAAGCCTTGAACACTGTTCTTTACAGCGTTGCATTTTTCTCGCATCTGTGCGTCATCATTGCTGCTCGGGCCACGAATACCCGGAGAGCTTAGAGCTATCTGCAACGACAAGATCAATAGCGTACCATTGTGGATGCGGGGTTCGGAAGGGATTACAACGGAGGGATGTCCTCACTCCAGCAAAATGGTCATACAAGCCATGACATAGAGGCGGTGGTCCTCGCACTTGATGCACTTTCGTTCTCCCTGGTCTGTTTCTCGATTATCCTGCTCTATCTTCACAAGTGGTTCAACATGAGAGCTGCGGTGTTGCTGTTGGCCAGCGTGCTTTGTGGCCTGGTGGTTTCAAAGTACGAATATACCTACTTCCCACTACCCTCATTATTTTCAAGTTGCTGATTACTTAGAAATCTACGACCTGCTCCTCACGCACTTCGATTGCGCGACATTGACCCGGAAGAGCTCTATCCTGGGTACAACATTTCAGTGCCAGTTGATCATTTCCACAATGATTCCAGATATGAGCCGCACTCGGATGAAACATTCAACTTGCGTTACTTTTTCGACGCACAGTACTACAAGCCTGGCGGGCCTGTGATTGTGCTGCAAAGTGGCGAAACGGATGCTACTGGTCGCCTCCCCTTCCTGCAAAAGGGGATCGTTGCAATTTTGGCACAGGCGACAAACGGCGTCGGCGTCGTGCTGGAACACAGATACTACGGAACCAGTTTCCCCACCGCAAACCTCTCCACGGAAAACCTGCGCTTCTTGAGCACTGATCAAGCCGTGGCAGACCAGGCATACTTTTCATCCCACGTTGTCTTCCCTGGTCTGGAGCACTTGAACCTGACGGCCCCAGGAACCCCTCATATTGCCTATGGTGGATCGTATGCTGGGGGTATGGTTGCCTTTCTGCGGAAGCTCTATCCGGAGGTGACTTGGGGAGCAATCTCCTCGTCTGGGGTGACTGAAGCCATCTATGATTATTGGAATTATTACGAGCCGGTGCGACAGTACGCGCCTGCAGAATGCGTTGCGACGCAGGTGAAGCTGATCAATTTCATGGACAACATCTTAAAAAAGAATGACACGGACGAGGTGAAACAGCTCAAGAGTGCTTTCGGGTTGGAAAGCATGACGTATAGCGACGATTTTGCCCAGGTGGCCTCGGGCGGGATTTCATATTGGCAGTCAAACAACTGGGATCCAGCGGTTGGCAGTCCCGCTTTTGGATATTATTGTGGTAATATTACATCTGATGAACTTCTGTGGCCCGACTATGCAAACCAGTCGTCAACCGCAGCAGCGTTACTTGAGGCAGGCGGTTGGGGGAATGAGAGTGAGAGTTTGACAAATCGAGCGTTGAACTGGTTTGCATGGACGAATATTGAAAATGTTCCGAGCTGTGAAGAGACTCTAGATGAGTGCTATGGCTATCACAACAGCTCGGCCGCAAAGTATACGGACAAGGACGTCTCCAACTTTGATTCACTGTCCTGGGCGTACCAAACTTGTACTGAATGGGCGTATTGGCAGACAGGTTCAGGAGTGCCAGAGGATCGGCTACCATTGATCTCTCGACTCTTGGATGTGGAGTATCTCACGCTCGCTTGTCGGTATGCATTTAATATTACCTCAAAGCCTGATCTCGAGGCAGTGAACAAGTACGGAGGGTTCAATATCTCGTATCCGCGGCTTGCAATCATTGGTGGAGAGACTGATGTGTGGCGGCCGGCAACCCCCTTGGCGACTCTCGACGTCCCTGATCGACTGAACGATACGAGCACTGGGAGTGAGCCGATCATTCTGATTCCAGGAGCTGTGCACCACTGGGAGGAGAACGGATTGTTTGCCAATGAAACCACGGCAGATTTACCTCCGCCCTCGGTGGTGGATGCACAAAGGGAACTCGTGCAAGCAGTGCAACTATGGTTGGCTGAGTGGCAACAGATGCATGGTTGAATAATGATCCAAGTCTGCAGATCCCAGCGAGTTTTGATGTCAACTAATATTAATTGATGACTCCCACTATAATTAGACAATGATGAACATGGATCAAAATTGCCAACCAGATAGGCTAATTACCCCAGTGACCCAGCACGGGTCATCCCGGAAGGTCTGATGGGCAGCAAGGCCCTGAAGGATTTAGAGCAAACATTGTCTGTATTCCTCGAGTGGAGAATTTGGCTCGTGTAACCTTGAGTCAGAGGATGGGGCTGCTGCCCTGGGCTGAGAGTCACACGTCCGGAGCACCAAGGCTCGCTTGTTAGGTGCTTTGAATCGTGATACAGTTGCGAAGGATGAGCCGAATGCATGTCAAACGAGACTGACCAGTGACAAGTGACCAGGGGTTGTTCAAGCGAGCAGCCGATCAGCAAGAATATTACTCCCACTTGATAAGCTGCCAGGCCACGACAGCAATATACGGGTATGTGCAGTCTGCCTCCAGACTCGTACTCCGTACACTGCACAGTACCTCGCAATCGGTACCTCGTACGGAGCTCTGGATCCCCGTGCCTGCCAAGCTGTCAAATGGCGGCTCGCACCACGATCCACGAATCCACGATGGGGTCAATGATGTGCACGTGCAATCATAAAACACGGCACTGCGGGAGGCAGAAATGGGTGTGAATTGACGTGAAGAGAGGGGAGCGGATCAGCAGAGGGTTGTTCTGGTTCGCCCGATTGTTTGATTCGATGTTCAAGAGCGTTCAGTGGCGTCCCAGACGATAGCTATTAGCAACGCCAGCGCCTGAGAGCAACGGTGAATAGGGGCTCGCCGCTCGGAGAATAAAACATGAGCTTGTGAGCTTGTGAGTGGAGGCGACGATGCTGAAGAAGGCCAACTGGTAAGTACTAAGGAGTAGGGCAGGTTTGAGGTTACACCTTCACACACGTGTTTAGCCTTGGCCCTTGGAGGTGCGCTGCCTCCAGGGTTTCCTTTCACTCTTCACCACGCGTGCTGGTTGCTGGCGAAGTGGCCTCCTGCGCAGCAGCCACTTTTCAAGGGTTCTTCGTCTCGGGTTTGACAAAAGGTTCAGTGGGCTTTAACAGACCCTGTCGCTCGATTCCTGTTTAGGTGCCCACTGCCAAGGAGGTGCCCTGCCCAGTGCCCAGGTCCCTCTATCGTGGCCCTGGGTCTGTGGCCCCCTCCCCCAAATCTGCAGGAAACCCGCTTTTGACGCCCCGAATTCGATGAGGGGTCCTCGCTTAGGCGACACTAGCTCCCGCCCTCAGAGGGGATCTGGTTGGTGCAGCTGCAGCCCATTCACGCCCATTCACGCCCATCCACGCCCGTCACACTCGAGGAGGCGGCCTTGTATTTCCCACTCATGATTAGCGCCTCAAGCCCAGTCCAGCCCCAATGGCATTGATGCTGTGCCTGGCTTGACCTGAATTGACCTCACCGTCTTCCGCCTACGGCAGACGCACGGCCCAGCTGTCACGTACTTGGTACCTGGTACCTGGATCTCCAGATCTTTTTTCGTTTGGCCCACAGGCCTCATGCCACTGCGAAACCAGGCACGACGCGAGGATGGACAGGCTCAAATAACAACAGATCAGATGGCTTCATGCCTAGTGATTGATAGCTGTGGTGCTAGTGTCAAACAGCACTTCTCAATCCAAAATGTCATGTACGCCCTCAAGCGCCTGCATGAGGCGTTGGCAGCTCTCTCCAAACATCCGGTCAGCATCGGCCGCCTTCAAAGTCAAACCTCCCATGCACTCTCAGACACTCGATCTTCATCATCATCTCCTCTGACTTCTAGAGGAGGCTGGACACGTACCAGGTCCAAAAGCCTGTTTCTCGGTTTGGCCCTGGATGAAACGGTGGTGTTTGGACTACCCTCCCGCTCGATCCACTTTGCACCCCTCGAACCTGCAGCAGCTCTATCTAACACTGTTCACTAGAACATCAGAAAGTCCCCGGAGACAAAAATGGTCAAGACGGATTTTCCACTTTTCGGAAGCTCGCTTGCCCTTATCCCGTCTGGCATTGGCTTCCTGCAATCTCATGAAAGTACTTGGTGCTACCTGCACCAACATGACTTCCCTGACGCTCTAGCCCTCGCCTCTCCCATCTTTTTCTCCGCCTTTCTCAATCAGCAAGATTGACTTCGCCTCTATCCTGAATTCGGCAACAATCGTCTCCTGCTTTGGGTTGGCTAGGGTGGTTGGCTCGTCAAAACCCTAGTTAAAAGCCTCAACACCGTCCCAACCAGTGCGCCTCAGTGGCTTTCTGGCTGCTTGCCGTATGCTTGCCCTGGTCCGTATCCCTCCATCTTCCTCCCACACCTCAGCAACTAGCCGATTGCCAACAAGCATTCTGTTGTCAAGGCGTGGCCGATGGGCGATGTAAGTGTCCAGGCTTCCCCCGTCATTTTTGAACTCTGTTGCAGCCTCCGTTCCATGAACCGGCATTCTGCTACCATCAGAGTTCCAGGTGACGGTTTGGTTCCCACGCTCCCGCCCCGACCAAAAAAACTCTGGAACGTCTTTCTACACATATTCCACAATGTCTTCCGCCAGTCGTTCTTCCGTCCCATTCCCCGATCTTCAAATACATCGCCTGGACATCAATTCTTCAGACACCATGGACGAAGTTCTTAAATCCCGCAAGATGAGTTCTGCGTCTGCCCGGAGACGGAAGTTTCAAGAACGCCAACAGCAGCAGGCTGTCGAAATCGAAAGACGCCAGCAACACAAGAGGAGGGTTATGATGTACGATCATATGGCTGAAGTCGACGACCAGGATAGTGGCAGTGGCTCGAACGACGAACATGACGTACGTTTTGAACGAGAGTCATCAGTCGATACTCCATCAGAGCGAAGCGTCCTAACTCCCGACGAGTCGCTCTCTGGCAGGGCTGTCTTTGGCAAACAACACCAGGTCGATACCTCTTCTATCACGCCACTGAAAATTCACATCCCAGAAGAGGAGGAGGACCTTGAAATGGATTTGGAAGTCAACCAAGTCAAAGTGCCTCCGTCACCCAGCCCTGTTCGCCTTCATGCCTCACTTGCAACGCTGTCGGACTTTCGATATGATCGGTTTTCCCTCATATTGGAGTCTCCCATATCAGATCTCGTGAGTCCGGATCTCGACAACGACGAAACTTTCTCTCCCATTGAAACTGCCACACCCATTGCGTATCAATTACCAAAAGAACGGCCATCCTTGATCTCCATCTCGACGAGTAGCTCCACACGAAGCAAACGAAGAACACCCTCGGCCCAAAGTCCACTCTTGCAGACCATGCCTAATACTATTGAACGACCTTCAAAACGTCTCTCGACGACCAGCTCCCACGGAGGGTACCCAGCAGCCGAGGCGACTCTATTTGAAGTACCCGATTTACCCGCAAATGCCTTCCAATTAATTGCCAATGCAAGCCAGGAATCACTCTCGCTTCCTTTCAGTCAACCGAAAACCCGAGCTGAGCGGAAATCAAGTGTACCTCGACTTTCGACCGCTCTCGGCCACGGGCGGGTCAGCAGCATCAAAAGCCTGATCAAGACACCCACGTCTGCAACCCATTCCAGATCATTTTCGCGCAACTCGGGCCATGCGAGCCGGCCTTCTACCGCTAGCATCTCAGGGTTCGACGGGTATGCCTTGAGAAATACCGCCGCTAGCAGCAGTACCACAAACTTGTCACAAATGCAGCGACCGCCCACATCCATGAGCATGAGATCGGTTGGATCAACCTCGAGCCATCACCCTATGACTGCTTTACCCTCGCTTCCCACCCCTCCAGCAGACGACAATGTGACCGATCCCATGTCCAAGTCCATGTCGAGGAAAAAGTCTTTCTCAGCACTCCGTAGAAGGAGCGAGAGCATAGGACAAGCAATCAAAGGACTAGGGAAAATCACCACCAAGCACGATGTGCCGATGCCCACCCCAGCAGTTGCAACGCCGAGGATTCCCAATAAGAACCTACTAGATCTATCCAGCTTTCCCACACCCCCTCTACCTTCTCCCCGGACGGGCAAGAGTAACACCAACTCATATATCTCTCCCATGGAGCGGACTAGTACTGGGCCCATCGGACTCGGATTGAGAAGCATTGAAGGCTTCTGGCAGAAATAAGGAGGATTGACAGACCGCGAGCCACAGAACAAAGGAGGACCACAATCGCTTATCACCTATTCCCCAGATTTACGAGAGCGCCCCCAGGGAGGAGTGTGCCCGTTCACGACCTTGACGAATTCTGAATCATTTTAGCGAACCTACTGTATTAAAAGGAACCCCCGCATTTGGGAAAACTGCGTCGAGCGAACCACAGTATGTGGTATTTAGTTGTTTTGACAGATATCCCGAAGCGAGTACAGGAAATCCCTGCCTGATGGGGGACAACGATCTTTCAGATGAAGAAAGATCTCGAAATGATAATATTTTTTGGTGCTCTGGCCATCTCATACAAATCACTTGACTTCTTTCCGACATTCTCTCGATCTCCTCGCACGGTAATTGCCGAGGTGACTATACGATATGTTGAAACGTGAAAAGCTCTGACACCACAGACACCTAACTCCTATCAATATCTTGCGTGCACGTCATGTCATGTCATGAAACGGGCACTTCGCCATGGCCATCTGACATCTTATCTGTACGTCTGAATACCTATGTAATGCAAGGAGACGGAGCTTCCCAAGTCAACTCAATACCCGTACTTCATGTTTCTCCAGGCCAGGTCCCCGTGAGATTTGACGTCCCAGAACAGCCATCGCCATCGCGGTCGCCACCTCCGTACTCCGTTTTCCGTAATCCGTACTCCCTCAGTCAAAACTAAACTCAGGAGCGAAGCTTTTACGGAGGCTGAACTTTTCCTTCTAATTACTTCTGAGCGTGGCACACGAGGATCCGCAAGCCCAGAGGCGTTCGCGCCGCTGGTCCGCGTCCGCGGTGGCGGTGCTCGCCACCCCCCGGACGACGCATGAGAGATTAGGATTACTGCATCGGACGACGTGCAGAAAACGCTAATATAGAAGAACATGTAATATGTACGAGTACGGAGTATTCCGGTTATAAAGCTCAACGCCGCCCCGTGGGGCCCTTCGAAAAGCTTGGGCTCCTGCGGGCTGAGAGGACTGCATTGGGTTGCATGATGGACGATGGAGCATTGATCGGCCGGTTGTCTGTGTACATAAGCTGTGAGATCAGTGGGCTCGTACGGGGTATTATGGTAATTTGTGGGTGTTTTATGCTCCATGTGCAACGAGGTGCTGGATATCTGAATCCGAGGCGTTCAAGATTGCTATCAGCCCCCAGAGTCCCAGACGAGTACTCCGTGCATGCAGACGAAGGACGGTGTTTGTTCTCGCGTCTCTCAGATCTCAGGGAGGGGCTTAAGCCTTATTTTTAAAAGGAGTGATCTAGTTAATTTAAGGTAATTTCGCAAGCCGCGGCCTTGGCATTTCGTTGCTTCTTCCTACATTTGTATGAGGCAACTAATGGGAACATAAGTACCCTAATACCCCCCTGCTGCATATATTGTCTGTACTGGGAGGTTGTATACTTAGATATCAATGTGACCTGCCCTCTTTGCCCAGGTATTGTTGACCCGTGGCGGCCTCGTGGCCTGTGTGTGACCTTGGCTAGGAGGTCTGGATCTGATTCTCGTGGAAGGCCTGCTAGGGGAGGAGGGGGGAAAGGCCCACCCAACCTGACTTTCTAATGGAATCACTCCTAGGACCGACTTAGGAAAGATGCTAGCACTTGTTCACATGTGTGTGTTTTATTTTTTTAACGAAGCATTCGTCATATGACAGTGAGCATCAGTCCATTTCTTTTTTTATATTTTCCTTTCTTCAACGAGTGACTGACTGTTTGGCAACCCATTGTAAAGAGAGAAGCTAAGCTATCATCGGAGCCATCCTCAAGAGTCGGAGGCACGGTTTCCAATAAGGGCTCGCCAGTCAAAGAATTCAGGCCGAAGGGCGAGGCGCTGACATGCCAGTCAGGGGGGGTTATGCTCCGCACCGCACCGCTTCTTCATCGCTTCCCCAAAATCAGATTTGTATATAGCTCCTGCTATATCAGATCTATGCGAGCTTCCTGCAGCCCTCGGGCCAGGCACCATAGCACCAGTAGACCGCAGTCTCGGCAGGCTCAAATTCAGCGCGCTTGAACTTTGCAATGGCTTCCGGATGGGCCAGTGCCTCGGGCGAGCGCTCCTTCAAGGCCGGGTTGGCAGCCTGTCTCGGGGCCATCAGATCACAGATTTCTGGTTAGAGTGTGGAGGAACGTACCGGCATGGCGGCGGCGAAGCCAAGAGTGGAAAACACGGCAATGACGGTGAAGGCCTTCATGTTTTTTCCCTTCTCTTTTGGGTCTGCTTCGTCTGTTTGTCGTCGACGTTGTTGGCGGTTTTCTTTGCGAGGAGCGTTGGCAGGCAATGACACAATACTCAGTTGAGGTCGGGTGTTGGTGAAAAACAGTGAATTCATCGAGTTGCAGCCACCTTTTTATATCCGACTTGTCCACTACATCTTGTCAACGATACTCAATGCGGTGCGGATGGAGAGCTGGAGTTGCAAGATATCTGCAGTGACATCGCTGCTGCAGTAGTGGGACCTGAAGATACGCTCTCCACCACGATGGGCTTGACTGACACCTTGTCCGTAGCTCATGAGGCCGGAAAATTGCATCCAAGGATGGGGCGAATCTCATTAGTTGACAGTCATTTGACACTTCTTGACTCAGCGCCCCATGTCGGTACAAATTAGCCAGTTGAGACAAGATGATCTGCCTGAGGCATAGCAGCGGTGCTTCAACATGTCTGATGCAACACATCGTACAATGAAGACGAGGGTTAGTGGCAATCGGCCTAGAGCATTTTGACTATCTGATCGGCCTGACTCTGCGAGTCAGTAGTACAGAATAAAGACCCACAAGATGCTGCAACCAGTTAGGCTGATGGGTGATGTTTTCCATCAAGGTATAGGTTCTATGGCCCTAGATAGGACGGGTGGTTTACCGACTTTGGCAGGCAGTCGTTGGAGGAATAGGAATACAGATCCCCCCCGGTTCCTGGAAGCAGATTGGCTCGCCAATGTTGAGTTATATAGTATTGCGTCCTTGTACAGCCGAGCAGTCTGATTCATTCCCAATCCTGCATGCTCAACTAGTAGTGTTCTTCGGGGAGTGTCCGTGTCATTACTCTCAGGAAAATAGCCTGTTTCAGTCGTGAAAACTCATGGAGCTATGCAAAGGTTGTAGAGAATAGGCAGAAAATACACTTGTATAGATAGGCTCTATTCCAAGTGGAGTTTAGGCCTCCTGGCTCCCTCTTAAGCCTCATAAGCGGAGGTGTAGTTTACGGACTCCGTGCCAAAATACGCCAAGTTTTGCTTGATTTGAGCCGTCGTCCTCTTACCCCGCAGATTTTCTCTGCAGTGGGATTGGAAGTGCATTGCCACGATGGGGTCTATGTATTAATGACCAATGCCCAGGCGACCGTTAACTTAGACGGGGAGAGTCCGAAGAGGTTTGATTACAGTGCAAAAAGCACACGTGTATTCTAACTACATGGCAGGGTGACGATCAAACATCGATTCGATTCTCATGGCCACGTAGAAAAGTCATTCGATGGCATATTTGGCCACATTTGATGCGGGAGAAGTCTCCGCTGTCATGAGAACAGGGTGAGGATCAGCTTCAAGGAGCCAGAGGCTGTTACCCAGGATCTGAAATACGCGTGCACCTATTGATGATATCTCTTGGAACCGGCAAATGGATGTGATGACTCTGATCTGATCACACAGGAGGGGCAGAGGTCAACTCCATTTCAAGACATCAGAGAATTTCTCTACGACCTCGACCTTTGTGCCGTACTTTCAACAAACTCTTCTGAGCAAGGAATTGAGCTTCTCGTACCATTGTCAATATGTTTCCTCCAAACCATCGAGGTTATAGTGATTTAAGACGCGTGCACTTTGCGAAGACAGATAGCGAGGACTCAGAAGCCGCTGAGGGCGTGCAATATGAGCCACAACAGCAGGATCATCAAAGATGGTGGCTCGGCTATGGACTCTTTATTCTGCTGGGAATATCTGTCTTCATCAACGGCATGCAATATATCAACAAGTTATTAGACGCTTCTAAGCACACTCCACACGACATTGACGACGTCTGCTCTATGCATACTTTTGAGTACCGTGCGTGCTGATCATCTGGGTTTCTGAATGTCTCAGCGTCATGATGCGAGGCTAATGGCTGTATACAGCATCGCCGATACAGAAAGACGTCCAGGTCAAATTCCGAACCACCAAGTTCAATGACTCTTTCTTAGAGCAGTCACGGTACCGTGGGCCACCTGGACCAGAGACAGATCAGCTTTGGCTGGAACTTGGGACCAGAAGTAAGTTGAACTCAACCTCATATGCACAAGCTCTGATGACAGCGCACAGATCGCCACTACATCGTGCCAGAAGATGAAGGCCACAAGTACGGCCTCAACCCGGGCCACGCAAAGATCGATCCCAAGTATGGTGGAGGCTACCCAGTTCTCTTCCAATTCGAACACGATCTCCACTGCCTCAACTTTATGCGACAAGCCCTCTGGTGGAACTACGAGTACTATTCAGCAAAGGGAGAGGGTCCCTTCAGCAACTCGCCTGAAGTCGTTGAGAAGCATGTTGGTCATTGCATGGACATGCTTCGTCAAGCAATTATGTGCAAGCCTGACTTGCAGGTCTTTGGGCAGTATTGGATCGGAGATATTAACACTCCATTCGTTGACTTCAACACAAACCACAAATGCATGAATGTAAGTAGAAACTCCAATAACAATATCCGGAGTCTCGGCTGACTTTTGCAGTTCTGGGGTAAGTGCCTCCTCGGATCACTCAACTCATTCCCCGGCCTTGTTGTTGTTGAAGGCTGCCACGAGAGACGGCGAACTCGTTTCGAGATTCGTCGCCTCTTACGCCTGCACCGAACTAATGCTATTTCGCAAGGACTGGCTAACCTGCAAACAGAACTTAAGAATTGGGTAACGGAACATCAGATGACCACCGAGATGTCAGTACTGAAGGCTGTGGTCCAACGGCCAGGTGATACTGTATTAGCCCATATACCCTGAACGGACGGATTTTCAAGACGTTAGAACACTCCGAGAAAGCGCACCAGACGTCCAGAATGCATTTGGAGTGTAGGAATCGACGCCCACCATTCGAAAATCGTTATTTAAAACACCTCGGCTTGTTGAGAGCAAAGAGTGATATGGGGCAGCGAGTACCCCAGTGCTCACTCTATCTGTCCGTGCAATACTCCAAAGTCCCTGTTTGGGAGTGCTTGACTGCCAGTGGATGGAATATCAAGTGTTACGGACGTCACATGGGCTTGTTTTGGGGGCAGCTACGCTGTATGACCGTGGATATTGAACCATAAGCCAATCTAAAATCACCTTCCCCCTTACGCTGCAAGATCCATATCCCTGCGGGAAGAACGAAAAGAAGGGAAACCAACAAGGGGCATAATACTAAAACCATAGTTTAGTACACAATAATCCACTACCGCCTAAGCTTATATAGTACTTTTGCTATACCTCATTTAGGCTTAACGTGGAACTTCCGAGTTCAGAATACCCTCCTCCTTCCACTAGTGATAGAAGCACGAGTCATCCATCGGAGAATTCCATGACGTCCTGACTCGAACCCCGCATTTCTTTTCCGCTGCAGTCTCCAATTTCTACGCGAAACGCAAATTAATCTTCCGCACCTCCACCCCTCCCTCGCCCTGGTCCTCCTCCCTGGTTCCCTGACAGGGCTCCAACTTTCAAGATGCCTCCTCAAAGTAGAGGCTCATCACCCGAGCCTGGGCGTGAGCCTGAGCCGCACCAACGGGCCTTAGCCAATTCGAATCCCCTGACACCACCAACATTGAGGCCATACCTGGAGCACCTCCCTTCACCCACGGACTTGATTCCAGGAGACCAACGAACACCCACGGCGTCGCGCATGATTATCCCCGATCGCGACGCTGCCACTCCCACGCCCACGTCCACTCCTCAAAGGAGGGCTCGCTCCACAACAGCCTTCCAGCTGGGTACTGATGAGCGGGAGGACAATGACGAGGAAGCGCAACATACCGAGGGTGAGCTGATAGAGAACGAGGATGATGTCTCAGGAGTGACACTCACCGATGACGACTTCGAGTCGCACTACTCCCGGCAAGACACGTCGGCGTCAGAATCAGAGGACGGCAGTGAGGAGGAGGACGACGACGACGACGATGAAGACAATCAAGACCAAGATGGCGACCACGCCAGGCAGAACGGTGCAGCTGGCCCAGACGACACTGATCCATCATCTTCTTCAAATCGCCCTGATTCTCTCTCGAGAGTGCGATCTCTACCGGCTCGCCCGCTACTACACTTGTCCCATGCCTATCCCCAGTCTCACCAGCAGAGCGGTGGTCTGCACACATCACAGTCGACAACATCACTCCCTCCAGTCCCACCACCACTCTACCCACCATTCTACAACCGCCCACCAACCCCTCTCCCACCTTCACCCAGCCTAACCTCTCTCCTCCGCCCACCATCGCTCCTCAACCGCTCCACGACCTCCACGCGCCCAACATCCCCCGACTCCTCAGACGTCGAAACGCCCAATGACACCGAAGCAGCAGTCGCGCACTCCGCCCGCCGGGCGCATCCCCTCCCACCCACATCCCCGAAAGTCCCGACTTACGAATACTACGGCTTCGTGCTGTACCTGGCCTCCTCCCTCGCCTTCCTAATGTACATTCTATGGTCGTACCTGCCGTCTCCTTTCCTGCACGCCCTAGGCGTAACATACTACCCGAACCGCTGGTGGAGCCTGGCGATCCCCGCGTGGATCGTCATGCTCCTGGTCTTTATCTACGTCGCGCTGCTGAGCTTTAACGTCGAGCACCTGACGCTACCACTCGCGAGTCTGGAGTGCATGGTCGACGAGGCCGGCAATGTCGCTGTTGTGGATGAATACGGCCGCGTGAGGAAGGGCGGGAGCAAGCGCTTCGTTATGGAGCTCGAGGAGCGCGCGAAGCTGCAGAAGGAGATGGAGTCGAAGGGGAAAGGGAAGGGGAAGGGAAGGAAATCGTCGAGTGCTAGCTCC
>Ga0105239_10001426_pt1 | contig 31891 bp, 29 predicted proteins | sample KBSC44metaG_FD_92761 | JGI IMG/M metagenome (GOLD analysis project Ga0105239, IMG submission 92761) | Corn rhizosphere microbial communities from Kellogg Biological Station, Michigan, USA - KBS C4-4 metaG | ecosystem: Host-associated > Plants > Roots > Rhizosphere > Soil | place: Michigan, USA...
ACCAATGCTTTAGCATTTGGAATGCTTTGAAATCATGGAAAAGGGGCTCCTAGAGATCATTTACCTAGTATTTCTCTATATAAACTAGAACAGAAACCATAGAGTGGAAGAAAACAGAGATCTTATCTATATCCTCACTGACTCGCTTAAGTTGCCTTCTTTGCACCAATCGTATCCTCCAACATTATCGCTGCGAAGTTGTTTGGCCCCATAATCTGTTGATATAGTAGCGTTTCTTGCGGAGTTGCTTTCTCCTGATTAACGAGTAGTTTTTGACTCGGTAGTAGTGTATAAGGCACACGAGTGCCTTGCACATAGTATTTAGCAGCGGCTTCGTCGATATAGGTGTCCTGATAGAGCTAAACTTGCTTGGATTGTCGATTTCTGAGTATCCTGATGCCTAGGAACTAATTTGCTTGTTCCATCACTCGAAGAGGGTATTTTGCTTGTATTTTATCGAGTAGGTCACTCATCTCCTTATGTTTTAGGCGATGATAAAGGATAATGGTGTCGTCGACGTAGAAGAAGACGATGCCGACGTCGCTGGCCATTACGCATTTTATGTCATTAGTCTCTGTGAGTCCTAGGCTTTTGAGTATGCCTGTAAGCTCCTCATACCACATGCGAGATCTCTTTAGGCCGTAGAGTGTCTTGACTAGTCGTAGGACCTTATTTGCCTTTTGTATACCTGGTGGATATTTAATGCAGACCTCCTCGTCGAGGTCGCTATTCAAGAAGGTGTTTATTGCATCGACTTGCTTAATGTCCAGGTCATAAGCAGTAGCAATAGTCATTATGGCGCGAAAGCTGCTTGCGGCGAGTGTTGCCGCGTATTTGTCTACTTTAGTAGTCTGTAGGTCTCCTCGGATATAGACCCTGGCCTTGAATTTGTCGAGGAAGTTATCGAACTTGTATTTGAATACCTAGGTAAGTAGTAGTGCCACTTAGTTTTCTCTCGACAAGTCTTCCTCGATGAAGGTTCCCTTTATTTGTAGGGCCTTCCATTCTATATGCGCCGCCTTAGTAAATCGGGCGTGAAAACGATGATTTTACATCTCTCTCCAGTGGCGCGGCTCTGGAGGTAGCTCATTCTGGTGTAGTCTCTTTAGTGGCCTTGCGATACTCTCTGACGTCGCAAAGGCTGAGTGATACTCGTTGAGGTGCTTCGATCTCACCAAATAGTTCTATGTTTGATGATGGTTGAGTGTCCTGAACGTCGTTTACCTCATTTGCGAGCGAGTTGCTCGCTAGTTCAGGTTCTGGTGTTGATTCAGGCGTTGGGAGAACTGTGCCGTTGTTGGACGACTCCTGCGCCTTGGCACCAAAACACTTCCGCGAAGCCGACCGGTGTCCTCCGTACAGAATAGAATACCTTAACCTCGGACCAACCATCAACGATCAAATTAACCCCCGCTGGCTTCTCAAGCTCGACCTGAAGCTATGAAACTTTCCTAGAATATCAAGTCCAATTGCATTGGACTTATCACGACCTCAGGCAGAGGAAAAGCTCATCCGCCTCGTCGTTTCTATGGCGGCAGACCAGAAGACCTTTCAACGACTAAAACAAATTCAAGGCTTCTTGTCCCTAGGCCCTGAGAAGTCGCCGAAGGATACCATGTGGCCACCGCTTCCAGCTCGGGCTGGATATCTGGCATTAAAAAACGCTCGCCGTCGAAATGCACTCTCCCTTGCAGTATTGAGAGACTTGCGGGATCAACTTCACAATTACAACAGATCGCCCGTAGATGGGAAAATCAGGATACTTCCGCCCTTCAAGCCGGAAATTCTCACAGACCTTGAACAAGCGATCAAGGACGACAAATCAACAGCAAAGGAGACATACGGCTGGCTCCTCGATTCTACAAAATGGCAAGAACATCGACGGGGTCTGCCCAGTGTGATTGTTCTACGTAGCGAAGGGCCTGTTTTCTCATCTGGGCACGACCTAGGTGAATTGCGGGCGTTGAGCCATGATGAGGTCAAGGAGACATTTGCTTTGTGCGCAGAAGTCATGTCACTCATTCGTCGATCGCCAGCACCGGTTGTGGGTGTGATCCAAGGACTGGCCACTGCAGCAGGAGCACAACTCGCACTGACAACAGATCTTCCCATTGCTTCTGCATCGACACAATTTCGATTACCAGGGGCCACAATGGGACTTCCCTGTACATCGCCGTCAACCGCCGTATCTCGCAAGCTCGGGCCAGCATTTACATACCGAATGCTTGCACTGGCAGAGCCACATCGAGCAGATCAACTCCCTCCTGGCGCGGTCGACGTTGTGGCGAGTGAAGATGCACTGGAACAGCGAGTGGCCGAGATAGTATCCCAGCTCTCCGAACGCACTGCTGGACAGCCGATAGCCTTGGGTAAATGGGCTTACTGGACCCAGCTTGGCTTCAATGGGACGGGCTCAGGGGCTGGTGGTGATGGCTATGAAGATGCTGTAGCGTGGTCTGGACGGGTCATGGCTCTCCATGCCAAGGCTGACGATGCGAGAGAGGGCATGAAGGCATTTTTCGAAAAGAGGACCCCAGACTGGAAAACTTGAAATGATACTTTTTGCTCGAAAGGCTGTCGAGGATCGATTTATGGCTTGCAGCTCGGATTCAGCCAGACAGCTTGCCCACTTGAAAAGTTAGAATGCTCTTGATATCAATAAGAAAGTTGTCAAGCGAGTGGTAACCCCTCGTCTTCGTACCGCTGAGGCGGGATAACTCTGCTCTCCAATAATGCGAAGTACGCAGGGAATAATTGCTGTCGGACCAAGTTTGTCACCATTGCTTCCATGATACTCAATGTCTAGATCTTCAACTTCGGCCAAGCCTACTTCTAAATCATGTTCTACAAAAGGCATTATTAATTGGTGCACCACTCATCGCGTACGGAATACTGGTAATTAGCTTTTGGTGGGGCTACTTGAATTGGATTTTTTTCCTTTTTGCTCCCACCCAGAGCATTTAGCCCAGCCATCGAAGACAGTAGACTAAATATTAATCACTGCAACCGAGGGTGAACGCGTGGGGCGCGGGACAGGGTTCCTCCCACTCGTTCAGCCCTCAAACCCGTGCTCCCATTACTCGTAAGCAATACTAATGGACCCCTCAGGGTTCTTCAGCAGCTTTTTTAGCCATTGCCCCTCGCTTCCTCACTATTGCGCCTTCCCTCGAGATATGACAGAATTCGACCGAGGGTTCAGATGGCTTATGGTAGCCCTCAAGAGGTCGACACAGTCATCGTGGGTAAGGCCTCCCTGAGTTTTCCAATGCCCACAAATCCCCTGATTGCAATAAAATCGAAGCAGAGGCTGATTGGTCGTGCCAATGGATTTTACTTATATTTCATGCAGGAAATGGCCCCTCCGCATTGATCTTGTCCTACATCCTTCACGGAAATATCCCATGGTACGATCAGACGGTTCCTCACCCGGACCACCTTTTGCACGATAAACTCGTCGGTTTGGATCATGACTTGCTCAATGTCGACGTCGATACCTTGACCGACCACTTTACTGCCTCGAGGTTCTCGTACTCGACACAAGCATTGCCTGTCAATGTCCTGCTTGACACTCTCATCAGGCCGTTGGGAGAGACGGAGGATGCGCAAAAGACGACCTGTGTGAAGTGGGTGCGCGATCCTTTGAGGACCCTACCCCATCTAGTATTCGGAAATAATACTCGTGCTGGAGGTCAGTGGGAAGACAATCCCGCGGATGCCAGCTGGGAAATTGGCACCCTGAGTTATGCCGGCATGATCTCCCTGCCGGGTTATACCTTCGACCAGCACTACGTGAGACGGAACGGAATTCCAATGCCTGTCTATCTGCGTCCTTCGAGAAGTGCGGTGGCGAACTATCTTGCAGCTTATCCAGATCAGGTAGGTATCTCAGACTCGATTCGTAATGGAGAGATGGTCTCTCAGATTACCCGGGTTGGAGACATGTTCCATATTGGCTCGCACAAAATTTTGTGTCGACGACTGGTGCTGGCTTCTGGCGTTTTCAGTGAATTGATTGCGCCTCCAACATTACTTGGCCCTGTCGCAAGACTATCGAGTGCGGGCTTTGAAGGATCAGAACACCCTATACTGGTTATTGGATCCGGTTTCAGTGCTGCAGACATCATTATATCCAGCCCTGCATGCCAGAAGATTATCCACATCTTCAAATGGGCACCTTCAACTTCGCCATCCCCCTTACGGGCCTGCCATCAACAAGCATATCCGGAATACGCAGGAGTATATAGGAAGATGAAAGCTGCTGCTCTGTTACACTTCCCGAGGAGCGACAAACGGCCCAAGCCGCGTCACACCCATTCTGAATTCGACCAAAGTCGAAATTGGAGCGCTACATATGAGGGTTTGCCAAATGCTCGAATTACACATGTGGAGTCAAACCGGGATGGAAAGTCCGCCACCGTCACTTTCGAAATTGGCTCTGCGCAACCGTTTCAGCGACAAGTTGGCGGCCTGGCCTACGTTGTTGGACGAAGAGGCACATTGAAATACCTCAGCCAGAGCCTGCTGAGAGAAGTCCTCCCTTGCCAGCCAACCTCTTCTGAACTGAAGACGAGCACGATTTCCGCACACTCGTTGCGGGAAAAAGCAAACGAAGACCTTGAAATGGCACCCGATGTCTTCATCACGGGGAGCTTGACGGGTGACTCCTTGATCCGCTTCGCGTTTGGCGGCTGCACGTATGCCGCCGGTAAAATCTTTGCTCGTGCGAAGAAACGCCAGCAGGCCCAAATGGGATGTGCACTCAATGGGCAGGTCAAAGAGGTCAATGGGTTTGCGGCATGCTTGAAGGAGAGGACGAGTCGTCCTCAAACACCCTCGCCCCAAATACCGGCGATGAGTGGACTAGACGGCCATGAATCGAGCCCTCTGAGCCTAGCGGAGAAGTGGAATCCGTTGGATCTACGGAAGGATTTTTGACCTCTTGACGCTGTGGGAAATGAAGATGCGAGTGCTTATGAGGCTTCATACTAGCAAAAGAGCGGGTTTTTGCATATGCCTGACTTCCGAAAGCTTTCTTTGGAAGCTATTTGATTGCTTCGGTGGAAGTCGAAATGACATTTGGTGTTGAAGGTCGCCCAATTGCTATGGTAGCGTGTTTAGACGATATATGAGAAGCAAGTGAAACCCAGTCAATGGTGAGTTAGACATATTAGTCACTGTAGATAACAATTTGTACGTGCCCCGTGTGTGTACATAAATTTATATTGAGACGTACTGTAATGGTCCAAACAAAATGTCGATCTTGAAACAACTAACCACAATCCAGCATGTCCACTACTCAAACAGTCCAGTGCCAAACCCATAAAAACCAAGATCCTAAAAGCCCTCCTCAGCCAGCATATCCGCAACCCCCAGATAAAAAGCCACCGCATTAAACTTCTGCTCCACGAGGCCTAACTTCGCTGCAACATTCTTAATCCGATTCGTCCAATTAATCAAATCCAGATGCGTGACCCCGACCAGCGTACCTTTATACTCGCCCCACTTCGCACTCCTTACCGACACCAATCCATCATTCGGGCCCTCAACCTCCTCAAGTAAATCATGACTGACGCGGAACACGCTGAGCAGATGAGGCGTCGCCGTCGCGCCGTACGAGAAGTAGCGGGTCGAGGCTGAGTTGGGGGTTATAGGGTTGAAGCGCGAGTTGATGTACGGTGTGGTGAGTTGTGAGAATGCTCCGGAGGAGATCTTGAGTCGTTCGAGGAGTCGGTATAGGCGTGGTAGGAGGTCCGGTCCGATGTCCCTGAATAGCATGTCTGCAGCGCTGCTGCCACGGTGTGGGGTCGCGACTGTGGTGAGCGATGCGACTTTGAATTCTGTCGTTGGGTCCGGGCACAGCCGCGAGATCAGGTAGCGTGCATCCAGCCCGCCCATGCTGTGCGCGACGATGTTAACTTTCCGGCCACCACCGTTTGCTGTTTTTGAGGAAGCAGGAGATCCCGGCTCAGGTGGCAGCTTCTCCAAAATCTGAGCGTACAGTGCCCTTGCGCGTTCCTCGATCGAACCTGTAGTTGGCACGGCCGTAGTGACGCATTCGATGCCGTGCTCGTTGAAGGCGTCCTTGATCCCGCGCCAGTAGTGCACGCTGGGCAGGTACTGGCCCGCGAGCCGCAGCTCGTCGAATCCCATGAGCCCATGTGCCAACACGATGGGATACCGTGGGATTTGATACTTGTGTTGCAGATGCGAGAAGGACGTCGTCAGTAATGGTGACAGGTCTTCTTTCTCGGCTCCCTTGGAGAGAAGCTTGATGGATATTGGTGGGAACGCTTTCGGGTCGTTTGTGGCAGTGCTGGTTCCTGTGTTGGTTGGTGCTGATTCCGGGTCGCTGGCTGTGTATGTCGCATATTTGGACGGTGGTGGGTTGGTTGGCTTGGATGTCGATTTATGTCGGATCCATAGGTTCGGTTGGCGGCTTATGGTGTGAACGCGCAATTGCTGTTGCAGCAAGGGCCCGGTATGGAGGCGATGAAGCCTCCATGGCATGCTATAGATTCTCACCTTTCGTCTTTGATATTAGCGTGTACTATTAGTAGATAATACGAAGCGCATCTGATGAAGCTGCAAAGTTGATGGTAAGTCACCGGGTTGCGTCATTAGTCCGAAGATGGAGATTAGGCGAGGCTACGAGGCTACGGCTCCGAGTCCTTGTTATCGTTTCGATAGTTAGGTATGCATTACCCAATCCTCACTTTGCTTACATTCCGATAATAGGTTATGGATTGGATCAGGCATGCTTGTGGAACAAACACGGGTCATATCTCAATACATCCTCATGGACCTCTGTTCTGATCTATGTTCATAAGCCAACAAAATTGCGCCTCTCTGTTCCCTTCGCGAGGAACACCTAGAAGCAAACCGACCTGACCCATTCTTGTCCTTAAAGTGTAAATGTTATTTCTGGGAGTACGCTAGCTTTATTCCTCTTTCGCCACCTTATCGGGAACCTCTGGTTTGGGTGTTATAACTGCCTTGATTAAATCATCCACCACTTTGCTCCCAGATTTCTTTCCGGCGGCGTCGATCTCCTTCACTTTGGCGTCTGCATCCTTGCCGGCGTCGTCTTGGGCCTTCTTGTTCCCACTAGTTTGCTGCAGCATGGTGAGTAAGTAATATTGGTGCCTGCGATCACTGCGAAGCTGTTACGCACCTCTGACTCGAACTTCTTGAACTCGTCTTCTTTTTTCTTCCGATACTCTTCGATTTCTTTCTGTGCTTCTGTCTTTGCGTCCTTTACTCTCTTGGTTCGGTCTGAAAACGGTCAGATAGCTCGTCAGTGGTATTTCTGGCAATGCATACATTCTCTGGCTGTGTATCTTATTAGTATATGGTTCTCACGGAGGGCCTGAACTGGCTTACCTTTCTGAACGATCTTTTGAGCTTCTTTCTCAGCCTGGACAAAGATTAGGCGCAATTCATCGATGTAAATTGGCAAGTGGAATTACATCAAGCAGTGTTTGAATGCCTGCGGAATTTTGAACAGACTGTTGACTCGATTAGCTGCGAGATGAGATGAGTTCGCTGAGAGTACTGACCATGTTGACGACTGAGCTGCTAAGGAAATCAAAAGGAGCAGGCAAAAGAACGAATAGAGGGTGAGGGAGCAATCAAAGGGAACTGGTCTGGCAGACTGCGGGAGAATGAATGGCCGGCTGGGGAGGGCAATGATCTAGGCGATCAGTACCTGCTGGGTGCAGTTCACTTGCAACCACCCATGCTCATGCTTCTTGCTGTTTTAGCATACCTGGCACTAGCTCACTTAGAGTGCCGTAACTAGGCATATTTTAGTTAGATCTATTGGCTTAGTAACACTAACTTAATAGCTTAAATGGAGCTGCAGTTGGGGAAGCCACGATTGGATCTCCAATAATTTATTTCAGCGCATCATGCGACTTCAACGGTCCTCAAACACCATCGCACCAGCGTGACTATTGCACTCTCACTTCAACTTTGTCCCAACGATCTTCACACTTCTCAAGGATGTCGACAGCTTCAAAGGTCACCCTATTGGCCACTATACTTGGCACTACCGGCATCATTGCCTTCGTGCATTGGGGCCAAACCGCCGAACAAGCTGTATGCTTCCCTTCCCTTCCGCTTGGTTGGTTTCAGGCTCATTGACCATTCCCAGGCCATGCACGCTGGTGTCGTTCGCGACATGGAGCAACAACGCATTAAGCGTGAGCGTCAGGCCGATTTTGAGATGCAGAGGCAGCTCGAGATAGAGTATAAAAAGACTCAGACTGTGCGGGACACCACCAATGCAGCATGACACACTCCCGACGCATGTCGCGTTTACTGTGTCAAGACACCGCTTGGATCTTGTAGTCACCTGCAAGAGGTGGATCTATATCGTCAGCATAGCCCTGGACCATCATAGGCACGACGCATTGCCGGTCAGATCTGCCAGATTTTAACAAGTACCATGCTCTAAGGCTTTCATACCTCCAGGTCAGGCTGCATTGTCGCATGCAAAATTCAACCTTGTACAATACTAGCACCGCAGAGACTTTAGGAGGCTGGAATACTCGTCCCAATACCTAGGAAGCTTGGAGAATATCCTCAGACACGACCGAGACTGCCACCAAATCTCGTATTTCGACCCAGCCGTCTGAAGAGCAAATCCTTGATTTTGATGACTGAGAAAATATAGCCCGAAACCGAAATCTACGTGTCAACTGTAAAAGGAGACTAGTCGTTAAACGGGTCAGAAGCTTTATTCCAGACAGTAATAGCTCTAGCTCTGACAATGGCGGCTCCGCGTTTCAACACGAGCCTCTCTTGCCATGATGCCGATGAAAGTGAAGGCCTAGAAGGAAGGTCATCTCTAATCTCTCAACTCAATCATATTTGCACGAATGAAGAAAACTCATTTTCGATAGATGGACGTGTATATATGAAAATGCCCCAAACTAATCTTCCTGGGCTCCACTGCAATCACCAATTCATGCCCTTCCAAGTTTGTTCCAGCCAAGCTCAATACCCAAATTATGAACACGAAAGGCGTTCGACTTCGGTATTTCTACACAAACTCGCCCTTCCATACATGGAGCATACCTGCAGACAAGGAAATAATAACCAATCCTCGGCGATTCATCTTGGCGTCAAAGGCCCTTGGACCAGCCTTAAAATGTATTCTGGAATTTTGAAGGCTGTCCTCAGGCCTCCCCACAATCGTGCACCTACAGTGTAATCCTTTCGAGCTGAAAAATGATCTACCACTGTTAAATCTTGTATTTTGTGAGATGCATCCGCAGACTTGGCTTACCTTTTCGATGTACTCCACTCCGACAACGACTCCGTCCGCATCCTGAAGTCCTCAGAATTGCCAAAATCAAGATTGGTCTCGTCCAAACAAGTCAAGCAGTTTACAACAACGTGGGCGTATCTGTCTCCGACCTTGCAAGGGAGTCGTGTTTTAGCAATTTCAACAAGGGCGTCCTTCACTTTCAAAGCGTCTTTGACGCCACCCAGTCCATTTCGGAATATCGATATACTAGGATCACTAGCAGAAACGCTGTGCCCCTGGGTATCATAACCAACAAAAGTTTTTCCAAGACCAATCTCTAGCAGGCAGACTCCGAGGCTGTAAATGTCATGTTGCATGATATAATCCTTTTCTGGATTGACATGTTGGCGTTGGGGGTGCCGATACAGATTCTTGTGCCAATCTGCGTCGCTGGATCTCAATGTCTTCCCTGCCGCGAGTCTGAAGCGTTCGAAGCCAACGACAAAAGCAGACTCTATCTCTGTGCGTGCATTACCAAAGACCATGATCGTCTCGGGCCGAAGGTTTTTATGGACAAATCCAAAGGCGTGGATATAGCTCACAGCGGTCGCGATCTGCTTCGCTATCTTGATCCGATTACTGAGTGAGCCGCTCTGATCCCCTCCGATTAGTATTTCACGGAGTGATTTTGGGTTCTCCAAGCCCGGTGGATATTTGTAAACAAAAGAAAAAGACTTCCCAGCTGGAATCTCTGGATTAGGCAGGCTCACAACTCCGGAGCACTGGAGCAACCCGAAGCTATCTGGATCGCAATTTCTGAGTTTCTGCGCCAGATCACGAACATCTTTCCTTAGTTGCTCTCGGTCCGGATTTGTTTCATAGGTCACTGTATCTAACATAAATGTTTTCGGGGGGCCTTGAGAAAGCATTGCAACAATCGCCTGAGTCGATGTATACCTGATTGTCAGTCGGCGACCTGAATCAAGTTTGTCCGACGGGAGGAATACACTGGGACCTTTGTCTGTACGACCCAGACCCAGATCCCGAAGTCTTCTTGTTCGTTGTGCAACGACATTCGCCCGCTCTTGGTCTTTAAGAATGGGGTCGACATGGGACACCGAGGGTAAGACTATCACCGTGTACCAAGAGGGACCGAAGATTCGCTGCCAGGACTCCAAATCTGCAATTGCACTATCAATGCTTCTCTTGGCCCACAAAGCATACTTCCATTTTGCCCAGGTATGCCCCTTTGTCTTCGTTTCCCTTTCAGCTCTCGTGGCTGCAATGCTCAATTTCTGGCTCAACACTTGCAGCGTGCCCTCGAAAATGGTTTGTTGACTGCTCTCTAGAGACGACCATGCCCGATGCAGAAGGCTGACCTCACCACTCACCATGAGCCATATCGCCTCTATCCGGATGTATCGCTCGTTTAATTCGGCATCTGCTTTCCTGAAGTCGGCGTACACTCTAAGCAAGAGCTTCCCAGATCTAAAAGGACATCAGTTTACCGGGGGCACGGAAACAATCCTTTTGGAAAAGTAGCACCGAGCCTACTTACTCGATACACGCTTCAGCGAAGGCAAATCCACCAACAATAACTTCCATATTGAAATGGGCTTTAGATAGGGTACACTATCGACACCTCTTGACCATGGTGGTTTCTCGAGTCCCTGAGTACCCAGCAGAATATGTCGAGCATGATAAGGGGCCCGCCACCTTCTACAGGACTTTTTCCGCTTAAATCGAGATTCGGAAGACACATCCACTGGCCCTATTATTATTCATGGCTCAGAACCAATCACGGTCAACATTGCGGTACATCTGGGGACTACAGATATGAGGTTAGGGCCCCAAGAGTGCAGCGCCCTACGACATCCATAATCAGGGCTTGCTGAGCAAGATCCTGGTAAAGAGTCGAGGTGGCGTGACCTGAAGCGGCGAACAAGATACAGTTTTTTGCTTCAATTCAGAAAGCAAGACCCGGCTGCCAACCATGCATACCTGTCCTTTTGGGTAGCACTCAAACTCTAGTTGAATGTGACGGAGTCAGCTTCGGTGATAAGCAGGTTGGAATGTCATCAGCCTATTCAGACCACATGAATCTATTATTAGCATATGCAACGACCAAGACGATTTCCACTATAAAAGTTGGGCTTGCTTCAACTCGTTCATTTGGTAATGGGTTCAAGGGACCTGGAATACTCAATTACACTTCGCTGACTGCGTCCAGGAACTCACTCAAATATATATCGAAGCTTCCATCTACTCAACCCGGGTTCGCAAATACTTAGACCTCGATGCTTAGCGCGCTGGGACCGTCGGCTAGGCAGTCTATGCTGACTCGGGCTTTAAAGTGAGCCGTACGCATCTATCCCTATCCTCATCTTCAACAGTGTATATATCGACAGCTGCTCAAATATTTTCTAGTCCGACCAAATCTAGTAGACGCGACCCGTGTCAATTCAGGGAGTATGAATAGGCTAAGGTGGCCTTCCAGAGAAGACCGAGACAGAGAGCAAGCGCGTCGGAAAATGGATAGGCAAAGGCGGATGGAGCAACATCGAGAAATGGGAAGGGAAGTATCGTCAATTTTCATGGCAGGTTCGATAGATGCCATGAAACTTGCCGCAGCGTATCATGGGAATCGAGATATTATGGCCAACAAGGACGTCCCTGAAACTTCTGGCTCTACACTTAAATGCCGGAATGACAGATTTTCAAATCACTCGGATGCAGTGCAGAACAAAGAACTTATGACACGATTCGAGGATGGAGATCTGGGATACTGGACTGGGCTCCCACAACCGCCTACAGAAAGTCAATCAAAGGTGGAGGAGGGAGCGCAAACTCGGCTCCGGGACCTTTGACGATGTTTTCCTGGAAGTTTCTACTGACAAACGTTGCAAAAAGGTGCGTGCTGTCAAGGAGATCAAGTTACACAGCCAAGCCGGAGATGGAGCAGAGGAGCTCAACGTCGAGTTGGAGGCATTGGCAAAGTTCTCTGCGGAAAAGGTACATCCTAGCTGTTTATCACAAGACCATGATCCATTGTCACTGAACAAAGCCTAGTACATGCACCTTTTCGTGTACTTTATGGGATGGTATCAAGATTCCAAGTCTCTGTACATCGCTATGGAGTATGTCGAGCACGGTGATCTTCAGCAATACCTGACGAAGACTTCTCCGGACAATAGGACACTGCATGAAGAGGAAACCCGCAAAATCGTATTTCAGATTCTTGAGGGACTCGCAGTGCTACATTCCAGCGGCTTTGTTCATCGAGATTTAAAGCCTCAAGTAAGTCAAAGTACCGTTATGAAAATGATTACTGAAGACTATTGGGTATAGAATCTCCTTGTCGTATCACCTGGACCGGACTGGTGGATCAAGATCGGCGATTTTGGTGTCAGTAAACGTCTCCAGCCAGGAATTTCAGGTTTTAGGACAATAACCGGAACTCCAGGATTTTTGGCTCCTGAAATGTGCCTTCTTCAAGCCACAGGTGAAGAAACTCGAACCATTGTACTTAACTATGCCGTCGACATTTGGGCCACCAGCATCATCACCGGTCTACTATTGGCAGGGGCTCATATCATTCCTGAAAGGAGTTTCAGGAACTATTTGGACGGCGAGCTCACATTCCCTGACGGCCAGTTAGCCGTCAGAGGAGTAAGTGAAGAAAGTCGAGGCCTAATCCGCGAGATGCTGCAACCCGCGCCAACAGCACGCATCAGTGCCGTTGCAGCACTGCAACACCCTTGGCTTCACTCTCTGCTCTCGGAGTCTACCGCGGATGATATCGATCGGCCACAGTCTGCTAATAACCAGTCACCCGCCACTCCTTTTGGTACAAGCTCTATCGCTTCCGCCCGATGGTCTCGCTTGGGTGATACTCAACCCAACTCAGACGGGCCAGTACAGGCGACCTCTTTGCCCAGCACGATTCTTCCAAGCAGACCGCCTCACATTGAAGGCTTTGCTCTCGGTAATTTCAGTTTCAACAGATCCCGAGGATTAGAAAACCCCTTCGGAATGACACACAGCGGCGCAGAGCCTAGCTTGGATGACCAATACCCCTCTCTAGGGCCTCGGCTCACTTCGGCCTTCCGGGAGGAATTTCATGCTGAATATATGGATGGGCCTTTGGGACAGGATCACTTGAGACATTTGTTACGCAAGTGGTGATCATCGATGCAACCATTTGACCGGGAGGGAGGGCGGGCAGGGGTATGATCTTATTCCCAACAGAGATGTGAATAAGGGCATCGCGACATCTGATTCTATAGATCTCTCTACTCGACTAGTGAAATGAATGGGCTTAGATATAGCAACCAAATGGCTCAAATTCGTGTAATTTTTTCCCCTTAATTGGAGAAACGGAGTAGACGAGGTGGAATTCCATCTACTACTAATCCAGTGCTATATGTGGCTCTGAGCCTTTGGACAAGGCGAGGAATATCCAAGCCTCTCCTTAGATCTCCACCTTGATATCACTATCAGGTATTTAGTTCGTTCTCTTTGCTGTTACAAAGGCCAAGCAGCGCATATAGCAGTGACAAGTGTTCATATGTGCCTGTCATCTAGACTCCCTAATATTAGCGAGGTCAGGCACATAATACATACAACTCCGAATAATTTGCACCGACAAATTTTAGTGTTCTGCGTTTTGAAAAAGAAATTTTGTATATTTATACACCCTTAAAGAATCCTGCTAACACTCGCTGTATTCGTTTGTACACAGTACTGGCACATAGTACATAGTATAACTCACTCATCAATGCCCAATCCCACCCGCGACCCAATTATTGAACTCCGGATCTCCAGGGCCAGGGAACACCCCTCTGTCTTGCCCCTGAGCCGCCTGAGCCTGCTGTGGCTGTGCAGGCTGTTGCTGACCCTGGGGTTGTTGTGCCTGCCCCTGATTACGCCTCCTCTCCTCCTCAGCGGCTCTCTGCCTCGCCTGGCGTGCATAGACGAGCAAAGCCAACGCCCCAGCGAGGGCAATGATGATCAAACTCTCAATCAGCCCATCGTCAAACTCATCCCACTCATCCGCACCATATCCATCATCTGCGGGCGCCGCCTGCCGCTCCCTTGCCCTCGCGGCGTAGTCGGCATCTCCACCAGGCATGCCAGGCTCAGCACCGAGGGCTAGAAAGTCGTCGTCGCCACCATCACGGTCTCTCGCAGCCATAGCCGCCGCCTCAGCGGCGTCCATCTCCTCCGCAGCGTCAAGGAATCGGTTGATCCACTCGGTGAAGCTGCGGGGTCGACTGCGGGCGCTCTCATCCTCGTCGTCACGGATACCGTTGACTTTCCCGCCACTAATTCCGTTCCACCAGGAGCGGATGCGTAGCTTGCTTAGTGCCAGCGTCACCGGGAGGTATGCTTCTTTGTTCATCTCCAGTGCTAGGTCGTAGTATCGCTTCGCCATGTGGTAGTCTTTGGTGACTGATCCGACGCCGTGCTCGTGCATCCATCCTAGGTTCCAGAGCGCTTGGGCAGAGTGGTGCGTCTCTGCAGCCGTGGTGTAGCATGTTGCTGCCTTTTCGAGGTCGGATTGTGCTTCTTTGGATGGAGGGTTGGAGTCGCCTGTGTTGCTGTCGCCTGAGGTGGGAGGGGAGGGTGTTTGGAGTTTACCAGCGCCGGCACTCGCACTCCCAGAAGCCAGATAGTAATCGCCCATTTTGATGAGGGAGTCGACGTTCGCTTGTTTGGCGGAACGAGTGAAGTAGGTCAGAGCGAGCTCCGCGTTGTTGAGGAGCTTGCTGCGGCTTGAAGCTGGCTTATCTGATGAGAAGAATGGGATGCCAGGCACTGAGATAACGGAGGTCTTCTTGTCGAGCAGATACGCTGCATTCGCCTGCGCGTATTCGTATCCTTGTTCCGCGGCCATAACGGTGGGAATGAAGGCGCGTTCGAAATCGCCCCGTTCGTAAGCCGAGTTGGCTTCAAGGAATGATGAATGAAGTATCTCCGCACGCTCGGCCACCACTTTGTAGTATACTGTTGCCAGCCCGCAATTTCGCTCCTGTCCAACTCCTTGATTGGTCATTTCGGCAAGGTAGTAGTATGCTTCCATCACGCCGGCACCCGCAGCAAGTTCAAAGTAACGGCTCGCGGTCTCGATGTCCCCTTGATCGATGAAAAGAACTCCTAACGCAGATTGGGCGAGAGGCAAGCTCTGCTCCGCGGCCGCTTTCAAATATGCGCCGGCACGGAGTCCATCTTTGGGCACTCCCAGGCCGTCACGGTACATGATACCCATGTGATACTGGGCGAATGAATCTCCATGGCTGACACCACGCTTGAGCCAGGTAAGTGCCTTTTCGAAGCTCTGTTCCACGCCTTCACCTCGGAGAAACATGCGTCCAATGTAAGCTGCAGCTTTTCCAGCCAGTCGTTCAATGCCTTTAGGTGCCTTCGGATTAACTTTTCCGTCTTTACCCCAATAGAATCTGGCCACCTTCATGAACTGACGCTGTGCCTTGCGATAATTTCGCCGGTAGCCCCGAGGTGCCTCGTAGTAGTACTTTCCGATATTGAGGATGGCATTGATGTCGCCTTGATGTTCCTTTACGTCGAGGTAGTCGAGAACGCTGTCGACGTGGGCAAGGGACAGCCCATCGCGCGGGGCGTTGTGACCAGAGCTGCTAACACTCGCACCTTCGCCGTAAATGCCACCATCAATCTCCACCCAGCGATAGGCATTGCGCACGAATGAAGCTCCTCCTGGAGGACCCGAGCGCCAATACGCCATGGCTTTATCGGCTACACGCTTGTAATACTCCACCGCCTTGTTGCAGTCTCTCGAAGTAGCAATACCAGCGTGATGGCGGAATGCAAGTGTCATCTCCGACCGAACGTTGTCCTGCTCGGCTGCAAAGCTATGGTAAAGCATCGCCTTCCCTTGATCTCGCTCCACACCACCAATTCCTGTTGCGTACAGCAGCCCAAGCATATGCTGCGCGGTGCTATTCCCATCCAAATCCGCCAATCTCTGGTACCATTTCTTCGCCTCCCTGATATTCCGTGGAATGGAGAAGTTCCCATAGAAGTTCATCTCCGCGAGCAGGAAAATCGCGTCGGGGTCCTCAAAGGCGGCCGCGGCCTGAAGTGTCTCGACACCACTTTTGAGATCTCCATGGATTTGTGGTGTCTGACTCCCTGATTCATTGCCATCGTTGGTATCGTGTCTTGAAGGCGCATTCATGAACAACGCCCGAAAGATGATCTTGAAGTAGTGCCATGATATCTCCAGAAGCCCAGTGGGGTGGTGTCCAGCGCTTGAAGATGAGACGCTGTCCTTCCACGTCGGCTCGAAGTCTCGTAGGATCGACCATACCTCGTGCACAATGTCGTTGCCACCATGTTCCCAGTAGTTCTGTCGCTGTTGTTCCGTGGGTGTAATTTCAGGCGATGTCTCTTCGAGAACAATCTGCTGCTGCTGGGTGGATTTCGCGAGCGCGCTATTTTGGTAGTGGTCGATGCTTAGTAGCAGGAAGAGGAAGGACAGGAGAAGCGCTACATTTCCAAACAGTCAGCCAGTGGCCCTTTATTCCTAGATGGTCCCCCCTCAAAAGGGTCTGCAGGTGCAGGCGGCATCACTGCAAAATACACTTACTGAGAAGCAAAGATGGAGCCCTTTGGTTTGCCATTGTTCGTTGGCGGCGTTACATTAAATTTGTCGTTATAACATCATTCATTCAGATGAAGATAAGCACAAGCATAAGTGTTACACGGAAGCACTCCAGCAATGTGAAGGTGCGTTTGCTGGTGCAGGCACTTATGATGGGCAAAATAATGTCAAGATGCCAGTTTGTTGTGAAGGCGTGGCTTTTGGGTTCGGAGGAATGACGTCCGACTTCAGCCTCGTCGGCCCTGGCCAGCCTTGCACACTTGACTCATAGCTACTTAAAGGGATGGTTACATGACTTTGACAACCTTACTTTTAATTTCAGAAGGAAAGGCTGTGTTGGGGGAATGGAAGACATGTCATAGAAACTATATATCTAGGCTAAACTATGCTCAGCATGAATGCTTATAACAGCCACTGTACATCATATTTACAGGAAATGAAGACACCCCCGATGACTTAGGCAATGAAAGTTGACCCGTAAAACCTGTGCGACAGACAACAGAATACCCGCTTCTGCCCAAGTTCTCGTCCATGCATCGCGCACTTGAGCATGACCGTGAAATCCTGTTATTTGGTTGCATTTTTCATATAAAGCTTCGCTTTTTCGTCAAGAGTCTCCGACTTCCTATTCCAGAGGCGCGCTTCGTGACTTTGGAGTTTGACTTATTCTTTCCATTGACCTGGGTCTTTGAGTTAGCTCTCGAGGCTGAATCTTCTCTGATAGGGCTTGAAACATCGCTCGAGAAAGTGAGATCAACGACCTGCGAGCCAGCCGGAATCTGAGAAAGGCTAGCTGAGCCTTCGCTCTGCGATAATTTAATCGCTGGTTGGTAGGATGAATCTGGCAAATCAGGACTGCTAGAGGGTGCCGAGCGTCTCCTTTGACGTAGTCTGCGCAATGAACCCTTGATCGGAGGAGGTGATATCTTGATGGGAACTTCCACTAGAACAGAAGATTTTCTGGACTTTTGTGGTTGGCTTGAAGTTAACTCCCGTACGGAAGGTAAGCCATCACTATCTCCCTCACTACCGCCTTCATCGTCTTGGTACGAGGAGTCCGGACCATCGTACCCAAGTCCTCCTAAAAAAGAATCGAGCTGCGCAGGTGATTGTGAAGGATCATTGTCAGCTTGCACGTCCTCAGGTGGTGATTGGGGCACTTCTGATGGTAGTAAAGGTAGATTGTGAGAGTCCTGGCTGAGATCAACATCACTTCCATTCTCCTTATCGTCATTATTTCGGGAGGTCTCTGCCTGGCTAGGGACCTTGTCAGGGTCAGATACAGTGAAAGACATCTCCACAAGTGGGGCAGGTGATACTCTTTGGGCATCCTGATGCGAGCTGCTATTGTTGTCTTTCGATGGCTCTGACGAGTTGATCTCGATTTGTGAGATATGAGGATATTCGACCGTTTCTTGAGTATGCATGTAAGGCGATGATGATGATAATGGATATTCGAAGGGGTTTGGGGAGATATCCCCATTTCCTTTTGTGAGAACAGAGACCTCTGCATTTGGCTCAACGTCAGAGGACATATCTTGAGCCTCAGCTTGGTTGTGTCGAGGCGACAAATGACGGAATCGATGTGCGACCTCTTCTTGGGATTGGACTGGCAGGCTTGACTTTTCTTCTGCCTGACCATCGTCATGAGACGGGTTTCGAATGGGCTGGAGCAGTTGCTCATCTAACATGGAGTCAAACCCTGCCTCCTTAATTATTGTTGTGATCTCATCCCGGCGAGGGGTCGCGACCTCGATCTGTTCAAATCGGAGGACTGTATTCTTCTGAACTAATGATTCTGCCATAGCTCCCGCGCTTTCTGGAACCACATCAAAATGCTCGCCTTCGGGGGACTGAGCTGCATCCTCCCCATGTCCACCTCGCAGTCCTTGAATGTGACTACTATCTGGCACTTCTACCAATGAAGATTTGACCAGCTTGGGAGCTATCATGTTGGAGAAATCGAGGTCGCGCATGCCGTCATCTGGGTTGTCCTTCGCATCATCAGGTTGCAGGATGAACTTCCCCAAAATCCTCTCCCCAGTCTCTTCATCGTAGATTGCTGATGGTTGGGACCAGAATTGTTTCGCAAGAATCATTTGAATCATGCCATCTGAGCCCACCGATTCAATCTTGCCGACTTTATACGCAGAGACTTCCGGTTGATAGTTGGTGCTGTGATCCATCTGCAATTCCTTGTATGCAACAATGGCGCCACGGAGAAGCTGTTCTCGTCCAAGATCTTGTAGAGTGTTAAAATCGGCTGGGACCGGAATTTCTTCATCACTTGATAGAACTCCAGTCTCCTCGAGTGGAACTTGCTCTGCCTCTATTGAGAGAGGTTCGTCGTAGTCTAATGTCGAAATTTCCTTAGCAACAACTCCTCCCTCGGTCGGGGAATGATAGTATTGGTAGTCGTCTCGAGCATGGCGTTTGTTTCTATTCCTGCCACCAAGAACACCTTTGGCCCATCCTTGTTGGAATGGGAAAGGAGGTGGTGGTAATTTAACTCCGTCCCGCTCACACTCAACCGCGGAGACAATCAATTTGTCTTTCCAGGAGTTGAGGTCCTCCGAAGTTGCCACTTGGATGCCATTTCCTTTATTCGACTGCGGCGGTTCAGTGGAATTAACCTGCTTCAGCGGTCGAACTGAGCTGGACAACTTCTCTCTTAAAGCTTCTTCGGCAGCTTTGTCTTTAGGAGTTCGAACACCAAGAGCTGAGAACAGCATCCTTCGGGAGCTCGCTAGATCAAGCTTGAGTCGTCGTGGAGATGGATCCTCGAATACCTGCAAAGTGGCATCGGAAGATTCCAATGGTGCAGAAGGTAAAGGAGCTGGGTCTGCGGTAGCTTTGCCACTCGCTTCATCCAGTTGGCTGGCAGGGACTGTTTCGTCAACTGCCATACCCTCAATTTCTTTTGCAGACTCAAGTCTCTGCTCCTCAGCTTCTACTATGCTGTCAGCTTGTGTGATGGACGGCTTGCTCGGTGAACTGTTATTTTCCCGAGCTTCGTACTCAGCAAGTGCCTTGAAATCTGCATTTTCTGGTAGAAGGCCCTGCATCTTCAGCGAATCAAGCCTTTTTCTTCTCTTCGCCCTGTTATTATTCGCATGTGTTTTCGGACTCCCTTCACCTGGTGCAGATCCTAACGACCTTGATCTCGCTGTGCTGCCTTTCAATGGGTTGGGTGGCGGCGGAAGACTGGATTTGAGGTCGGGTACATTTTTCTTCTTCGCAGCTTTACGCTCCTCTTCCCCTCCTTCCGAATCCGACTCAGAAGAATCGTCAGAATCTGACTCACTGCTAGCAGAACTGGATTCCGAACCCGAGCTTGACGAACCATCGCTTTCACCTGCGCTTTCATCCCCTTCTTCGGCCGAGCTTGAGTCTGACTCAGAGAGTAGATCTTCCCCAGGTAGTCTCACAAGATTCAACGCGCGCTTCCGGGCTTGTTCAATTCGAATATTTGCCATCATACTACCATGATCACTGTCAGACTCAGATGATGACCCGGAGCTCGACGTGTCGTCCTGGGCTTTAGCATCAGCCTCTTTCCTAGAGGAGAGCTGACTGGCTTGTGGCTTGGTTCTTGGATGAGAATGAGAGTTGGTCGTATTGTCGAGGTCGGAATCCGAAGACTCGGAGGACGACGATGCTGAATCAGCATCAGAATCATCGATGTGGGCTTCATCAGGAAGGATGTTGCGAGCCTGTTTTACGGCTTCTCGGGCTGCTAACCCTTCCAGGGACCTGTCTGCATCAGCGTCAGAGTCCGAACCACTCATATCCTCATCCTCGTTGTAGTCAATTGCGAATAAGTCAACAGGGTGTTTTGCCGGAGTCGAGAAACCCTCAAACGCTTCGTCCTCCAACTGGTCACCTTCATCGTCTTCGGCTCGCTTTCGCTTCAGCTGGGATATAGCGATCTCAACTTGAGATCGGACGTCTGTAGCCTTCTCAATCTCTGCAGCGTCTTCCAGAAGCACACGTACGTCATCAGCGAGGCCTTCCTGTGCATTCAATCCACTCCCAGGTGCTTCAAATTCGTCTTCTGATTCGACATCAGCATCGTTAAACTCCTCCCGAAGAGCAATCTGTAAATTGTTTTCTTCGGAGCTTGCTTCGGAACCATCATCATCATGGTCATCGTCGTTATCATCGTCAACAAAATCCTCGTCGTCTTCATCATCGTCCTCTTCTTCGGAGGGGGCATTTGCCCTCAAGGAGACTTCGTTGGAAGAATCCGCCCCTGCAGGGAGAAGCAAAGGGAGCTCTGCTTCACAGACATCAGCATCATCGATTTCCAACCTCCGCCTCTTCCGCGGTGGAATCATGATCCCAGGCCTGCCGGTCTTCCTCAGCCATTGTTTCCCAAACGTAACTCCATCGACCAGATGTCTCCCGTCCCCAGTGATTTGATGCCTGCCACCCAATCGTCGAACTCTCAAATCTTCGGTACTCAGAGCACGGATGACAACCTCGTCATCGGCTCTCAGCACCGCTTCGCAAGTCTGGAAATGCAAACACTCATATGCCGTCTCTTGGTCCGCAGTTGCAGCCACCTCCACTACGTAGTCCTCTAGCCCCCATTCTCCGTCACTTGACTCGAGTGGCACTAGGTCGTTCACATCTTGCAGCAGGTCCGCAATAGTACTGTCTCGCGATCTCGTATGGGAGGTCGGCCCTGTGCCTGTAGTGTGAATGATATGGACCGGCGGGAGCGAGTGTCGCAGGATCTGGAGTTGCAGGCGCATCGTTGTCGCTCGACTGCGACGGCCTGTCAGTTCGGGCGTGGCTGTGGCAGAAAAGGAAGGAACCGAGGGTGATTTTATAGGAGTGCGCACTTGATCAAAACGTGGGGACCAAGCGCCCGGGATCGTGCATCGACACAAATCTCTCGCCCGGTTTTCAACTTTCCAAGTGACGCGTGCAAAATGAAGAAACGCGAAGTCTAATTAGGCAACGGCGGCACCCCGCATCCCAAAGAGGAAGCGGATATTCATGTCACGCCCACAGACACGCCGAATCTAAGCATGCCACCTTCTTTCGTGTGATGGGCGATAATGAGAATGATTCAGAAATAACATGACATATAATATTTATACAATTTATTTGGACGGCACTATGTGAAGCCGTAGAACAGTCGACCTTCTCTTCAAGACTAGTCCTCTGGGGAGAAATAAGACCCCTTCTGGAGGCGATCGCTCCACCCAATCGCCCTCGTCCAGATCCACGAGATACAACTCGCTTTTGAAAATCTCATCTGGCAGCGATGGGAGATATTCGGCGTCCAGCAGGAGCGGTTGTTGACTATGTGAGTTCTCTGGGATCCGGTCTCTATTTTTCAAGTATATATGCATCCCGGGGAGAAATATCTTTAGCAAAGTATTCCGCTCAATCTTGTATCTCCTGCTTTCACCCGCCTGCAGGAGCAAGGATTCTGATGGCGTTGCTGTTAACACGTGGTTTATCGTCGGCGGTGAGGACGGACCGGAAGAATGACCAGCAACTTTTGCAGACCGACTCTCCTGGCGTGCTTTAGCTGGCACCGTGATTGTGTCAACCGTCGAAGATGAACTATCCAAAGCCGAAGCCATGCTGTTTTGCGCTTCCCGTAACGATATATTTGAAGTCATTGCTAACTGGTTCGGTGTTCGGACTGACGAATTGGAGCAGCTAATGCCGTGCGTGGCGCTGCTGCCGGAACTCGACGAACCATCACGCGAGACTGAGGGTGTCAACAGGGAAGTGACGTCGATAGGACTTTCGACGACGTTGAATCCTTTTGGCCCCGGTCTATCCTTCAAACATTGATTCAACTTATCATTGATGAGTTGGCTGAACCTTGGCAATATAGTTGTCAATCCGGAACGTGTTCGGTTGGAATACCTGGCACCGTTGAGCGGTAGGCATCCAGGCCATTTCCAAGTATCATATAGCTTCCCGTGGCTGCTGGGAATGTGATATTGGCCGTGGATATCGAAGAAGAGCTGGCAAAGATAACAAGCACTCTTCGACGAGCATACCACTCGAGGGCATGACGCCGTTGGGTGTTCTTCATAGTGTAGGAGGAGCTGGATTTCGGCATGAACCCGTGCCTTCTTGCCAAGCTCCTCTCTGACTTTGCGCCGTATACCGGCTTCCGAATTTCCACATCGAGCTGCGATTTGAGACATCGTTCGCTTTGAGCAGCATGAGCTTATCAACCGATCGGTAGCATCTTGATCTCCTGCCTGAAGGTGTGGTCCATTAAATTGAAGATCGACAAACTTGACGTCAATATTCGAAAATATCTCATTCCGGCGCGCGGCTCTGAGTAGCTCGTCACAAGCATCGACATAGCGACATGCTTTTCTGAGGCGCTCTATCAGAGATCTTCCTTCATCCGCTGTCCACACGCCTAATTTCTCTGGGATGTTAGTGAAATCTTGCCCGTATAGTTGAACAATATGTTGGATTTGTGTCACAAGAGAGCCTAGGATTTCATCAGAGTGCGATGAGCGAGCCTCTTGTCCCGTCATATGCTCCAGACGGTTGAAGTCGTTCTGCAGAGCTTCAATCTTGGTCTGCAGGTCCTCAAAACGAATCTTCTTCATCGCACCCGAAAGTTGCTGTTTGGCAGTTTGGAGTCTCCGCAGCAAAGGGGCTTTATTTGATTTACCATGCTGAGATCGAAGACGGCCGAGAACCCTGACGCGGTTCAGGGCAATGACTGCCTTGAAGAGGTAATCTCCATTCCTTCCACCGTCCACTTCATCGAAATTTTAGTGACACACGTCGACATCGTACAAGTAAGGACACACACCACCGATTGCCTCATTCTGCAAAATGTGTGCTATCCTCTCCAGGCCGGCGATCAGAGACTCGTGCTTGCCTGTATTGGCTGCCAGCAGAATGGTCATGCCATTTCGAGAGTCAGCCTCCTCGATGCAAACAGCTAAGACATGGAGAGGGTCATCGGAATAAGCGCATATGAAGGCCAGCTGCTCTGCTATAGACCGTTCGTGCTTGAATGAAAGTGTTCTTTCGCAACTCGGGGCATGCTGCTGCCGTGGGATATTCAGCTGTGGGAGTTCTGGCGTGTCATTGACAATACCCAGGAGAATGACCTTGACTGCGAGGCAGTCAACAGGCTTTACCATGCTGCTATAGGCCAAAAGATGAGGCAAGGCTGAACCTGCAAAACCTTGATATTGAGTTTTTCTTCGCCGGACTTGAGCGAACTCAAGATAATATACTTGAATCTCCAGGCCGAGGGATCCATGTCTGACAACCATTCCATCAATGAGAATAAGTATTTTAGTCCGTCAAGGTGTGTGCATATTCCCCAGCGCACCGTTGCGCACGCTTGAGACAGCAAATGCTCTTCTCTCTTCGCTGTCATCCCGCGATTGGCCTGAGGCACATATCCGAAGAACGCCAAGTCATCAATGCTGCGGGACATGATAGGCGCGAGGAAAGTTTTGCAGCTCATTACCTTCATCACTCCCAAATACATGACTTCTGCCAGCAGCATCATATCAACCGAGTCAAGAGACACGTTCAACAGTACAGAAGTGCAGGTTTCTCGCGTATCGCTACTGATTTGACTCGTTAGTGCGGAATGTATCGGCCCTTCCTCAGACTATTATTTACCCATGTGGAATTTCCCTTTGCTGTATAATCGATCCCATGTAAGCCCAATCGCCATGTGGGCACTGCTTCGATTGACCGCTATTCCAGATGGCTTGTCGCCTCTCTACAACGGACAGAGCACCAAAGGGCATTTCTGGTCCTGCCTTCGTCTCATTTGTGAAATTCGAACCGAACTTAGTGAGCTAGATGATCAAGCCCATATCAATGAGCCCAATGATGATCGCGTAGGCCAGAACAACAAGTCATCCCAGCTGAAGGATCCCATGTCGATATCGACATGCCTAGGGTATTTGTGAACTGACCAAGACCAAGGTACCTTCCTGGTATTGGAATCTTCCTTCACTTGAAGCCTGCTAAGATGTGGCTTCCTTGCCGCTTGTTAAACTGTACAACGTCTCTGGATATGCTGGAACTGTTTATCTTCCCCAGGATCGAGATCGTAGTAGGTAGCGGCTTGGGCAGAGGCTTTTCCTTGTTATTCCAGAGTCTAGCAAGCCGTTGGCGAGCTTGCCTAGATGCGAAGCATTGATTGAAGGGACAGGCTTAGAAGTCTGGAGGGCGTCATCACCTCGCAGTGTACGTTGCTAGGCTGGTGGAACTAGCCGCATCAATAAATTAAAACATCTGCAATGCCCCTCAGGTAGATGCAAGTCGCCACATCGGAAAAAGGACTATCTTTGTAATGAGGCTTTTGGAAAACGTACGGGTCACAGATCGTCAGAAGGGAGCTCTTCAAGAACTAGGTGCCAAGAAGACTATCCTCAGAGAGAGTCAATTCTATGCCCCCCGAACAGCCTCGCAGGTGTTGGAAGTAGGAGTACAACCTCGGGCACACATTCCGGGTCGCCTCTTTGATGTGTTGGGCGTTGTTGCTGCTGACGGTGGCTCGTGGACGAGATCATAGTCGTCGATAACCATGATTCCTGGGAAGCAAGTCTGGCTGTTAGTTATAAGCAGATTTAGTGGTATAATTCTTCTGCTGGGATAAAGCCGTTGAGATATTTCATGGGCGCAATGAAGATAGGATTGATGGAGGGGTGAGGCTGGAGTCCCTGGCTAGAAATTGTGCATCGCGGGCGATTCGAACGACCTGGTTTGTGCCACGCCACCGCTAAAAGCGTTGGCCCAGGGGTTGCCCGCTGGCTGCCTGGCCGTATTTGCCTACCTGGGTCCCTGAGCGCGTATAATAAAGTCCTGATATAGCTAGGGGGTCAGGGTTGTCATTATCTTGGCCCCATTAACTCTTGCGACTACCCTCTGGCATTTAAGGGCAAATCAGCAAGAATGAGACATCTGAAAGTCTTTCGGTAAAAACAATGCACGGTGAAATCTCGAATCAGGGGTGTCGAGAACAGATCATGTCTGGCATCAACAGAGCTTCTCGCGTGGTCTCCCATTGTCGGAATTCTAAACTTAGTCTTGCAATTCCACCCTAACGGATCTACGATCCCCGTATACCAAATGTTTGCTTTATCCGCGGCAAATCAAGTTCTAACCCAACGTCAATGATACATTTCAAATCTCACAAATAGATGTCTGGTCGTTTAAACCTTAGGACCCGTGACTCAATTCAACCATTCAAGCGCCCTCGACCTTCGTGGTGAGTTGCGCAAGCTTTTTCTCGAGATCTGCCAGTTTCTTCTCAAGGATCTCTACTCGCTTATCGACAGGGGTCTGTGGCACACCGTTCACAGTCTTGACGGTTGGGAGTTGGTCTTCCGGGACTGAGGCCATGACAGTCGCAATGCTTGTTGCTCTCTGCCGGGCTGCAACCTTAGCCTCTTCGAGGGCCTTGAGCGCCTCCTGGCGGACATCGTATGCGAAGAAAAATTTGCAGATCGGCGGGCTGTGAGGCATGGAGCCAGTGGGTGGAAGAGGACCAGAGTAATACTTTCGAATCTCTGCCTCTTGTTTGGCATAGTTTGCAGCGGCTTGGGGGCCTGGAACCACGGGATCGGTAAGGATCTGGGTAGCAGAGACTCTGGGAAGACGGAATGCCTCGAATTCCTGAAGACGCTGGAGAAGTTTCTCAGATGGAGGTTCACTGACGCCTTTCGACGCCGGGATGTCTGCGAGGAACACTTCCAGACTGGCGGCATCTTCGATTGATGACGATACACCCTGAGCATGAGTCAACAGCATAGGGTGGGAAGCATCACCGATCAACAAAGTCTTTCCCCTTGTCATCTTGCTCAGGGGCTCACGCTTCATCTGAGTGTAGACTTTGACTTCTGGTGATTTGAGGAACATTTTCTTGACGGCAGGATGGAAGCCGTCGAGGACCTTTTCCAGGTCTTCGTGGGTGGCTGGGAAATTCCAGTCGTCGATGATAACATCTTCCTCGCTTGACGCGTGCTGACCGAGCTTTCGATGAACTGCGAGCACATTCAAGATTTCATTGTTTCGGCAAGGGTAGGTGACAGCCATGACACCCTTTGCAGGGAGAGCAGGAGCCCAAAATCCAGGGGGCTGGTTCTCAAAGAAGAATTTAGTCTCTTCATCTTCCAGGATGTCTTTCATCGGAATCAAGCAGCGATAGGCGGTCTGTCCGCTTCTCTTCATTGGGATCTCAACCCCTGTGACCTTGGCATTGATACGATCATGTTGGCCATCGGCAACGACAACCAAGTCTTTTTGTACAGTCGCACCGTCCTTGAGGGTAATAACTCCGGTCTCGATCTCGACGTCATCGACTCGTTGACCAAGTCTGATGACTGCTCCAGCTGCTTCGGCCATCTCTCGAAGTTGTCTGTGCATGTCGACTCTATGGTAAAAATACCACTTATCGCCATAAAGCTGCTCAACATTCGAGAAATTCAGGGTTGGCGCCATCGGCTCCAAGGTGTCTCCCTTTGGTCGACGAACCTATCGAAGAGGTAGGCAATTAGAATCGGTGTGGTGCTATGATAGCCAGCTAGCTGCTGAGAGGTTGTCACGTGACCCGTGAGTAAATCGCCCACAATTCCACTTACCTGGATGTTTTCGATTCCACCAGCCTTCTGGGAGTCGAATCCCCATCGTTTCAAGATTCTACCACCATTGGAAGGAATGGATACAGCAGCACCGTTCTCATTTTTGAAACTTGAACGCTCAAAGATCTATCGTGAGAAGCATTCAGGGTCAGCCTGACGGTTATGAAGGCAGCTGGGGATGTAGGTAGCAAGTTTTTATCGGATGACTTACCTCGACATCGTGACCAATCCTCCTCAAGGCGATACCAGCAGCGAGACCTGCAACACCAGCGCCAACAATGCCAACTTTGATGCTTCCCGGGGAGGAGCCGTTTGCAGCCATTGTGAAAGTCGTTTCCCCCTTAAGGTAGGCAAAGATTTCAGAAGTGTTGATTGTTAGATCTTGGAAAGGCTTCTAGTTAAAATATCTAAATTGTTGATATAAACAACAATGGCGTAAATAGACAGGTGTCAGGAAAGAAGGTAAGGGTAGATTCTTCCAACTGACACACCGCTGGGACCCCCCTTAAGTTACTTATATGATACCAGACCAAGACATTGTACTCAAAAGAGACGCGACACTCACTAAGACGGCCAAGAACGAGCAGGTCTCCATTTCGTGGCTGCATCATACTTGGCTGGGCCTTGGTTCCAGGGAGCATGAGAGACGAAGACTGGAGCCGAATAAGAGTTGGGGCTCGCCACACCTCTCGATGTCGGGCGCTGGTGGCTCTCAGGCTATCTGCTCATGGCGCAAATCTTGTTAGGTTAAAGTGACACCCCCATCCGAGTCGTCAGCCTGAGCCCGTAGACCATGATTCGTTTGATCAGGGATTCAGTGATAGGTGCTCAATAAAACTACACAACAATAAGCCTACAAGGAACGCGTACGGACCATCAAAGCACCTGGATTGCTTGTGAGGACTTCCATTAATTGTATAATGGGCAGAATTGACCCTCCATCTACATGAATTGGCGAGGAAGCTTCCAACACCTCTTGGGCGCAGACTGGTATGAGTAGCTACTGTTAACCCTGGCCCCTTTAGCCACGGGATTGACTTTTAGATACGGTTACGACACACTATCGAATTTCATGCGGCAACTCTACTCGGTACACAGTTGCATATGGAGTACAGAGACATGGAGTAACCCCACAAGATCTTTCACCCTCAGACATAACATGGTTTCACAGATTGACAATCACTAGCTACTCAACTGGGGATATTATTGAGTCTGAAGGCAGGGCTGTGCGTCAGCTGGGCCTTGAGCTTCCGTCGGGCGTCATTAGCAGTAGCCTGTGGACGACGAACATCCCTTCAGATTCCCATGTTCAGAAGGTCCTCGCAGAAATACATAAGTCAAGTTAGTCTCCGGACAGAACAATCTCCACGTGGAAGGTGTTTGAGTGTGCAAAATCGCAACTCTGCTGGTCCCTGCAACCCTTCTTCTCTGTTTGGCACACTTAAAGCCATCTGGAACCTTCCCGATCTCAACCAAGAGTTTGCACTACTGGGTAGCCGAGAGCCGGCGCTACGATTTAGCAGAGTCCGTTTCTGAGTGGTGCCCGGATAGAGCGATCGCTAAAGGCACCACCAAACCCTTTCGGTAGCTATTGAAGTCCGGGTTCCAGGGCGTCTGTATCATGAGAGATATCAGACATATCCCAGGAATCAATGTGATAGCGGTCACAGTTCGTGTGGACTCTGTACGAGTAACAATGAACCCTCCAGATTTTGACCCAAGGCGTTCACACCTGGAGGGGCACCAGAGCAACTAAGATTAAAATTGACCCCCTGGCCAGGCGCTAAACCCAGCAAAACATCAAGCCACACCGCCGCCGCCCACCGAATCACTTCAGGTGTTTCCACCATTGCTAAAATCCCACCCAGATAATCGGATTCCAGCGCCTGCACGGGGGGCCTCTAGGCCTTGTAAAATACGAATTTGTCCTCGGTAAAACCCAAACGTTACGAAGTCGATGTCGGACACCAACCCATCAGGCCATTTACCCCTTTTTTATGATCAACCAGGAGCCCTTTGTATCTGTACGGAGTATGACTGACCACGTTTTGGTACGGTGTGTTTCATTTTCAGAACATGGTTTAGGGGCCACGTCCAGGCCGGCAGAAAGTCATGGTTGCCCAAGGAGGTTCTGTCGCTATTCTTAGAAAATGTGAGCATCTCGGAAATTTTGTGAGCCCACCGTAAGGCTTGGCTGTCAGCCTTGTCAGCGACCACATTCCAAGTTGTATGTATGCATATTCATCACTCTGAGATGCCGTGTTTGATGGTCTAAGACTGCAAAGCGGGAGTACGGAGTACGGAGCTTCGTTCCTCAAGCAAAAGCTCTCAGTCTTGTGCCACCACATGTTTTAGCCTGGAGCAAGTGTAATTGCGACACGCGGCGTGAAGCGAGGTCCTCTCAGTATTTTAGTATCGAGCCCTGCCATAACCACCAGGTGGTGCAACGAGATTGTGCCATTACATTGTGGGTTTCAGATAACTTATAAGTTATACCTCTATCCATTCACATTGCCTACATAACATGCACTTTACCATAACTTGCAGCCGACAAATCTTGCTTCCTCTGAACTAACACCCACTTCCCCAACTAACCCCTCCTTTTGACGACGTGCTTCTCCAACGTCAATTGTGGGGGAAGCCCACCCAAAAGCCCTCGGCCTGATGGGGGACCATGATGATATCAATGGCAATATGCAACCAACAGGTGAGGTAGAGGCAATTCATTCTCGCTGGAGAGACTTGAACGGGCAAATCAGTCAATACTACGATAAGATCAGGAAGCGCAGTATCAACGGAACAGCTTTCAACCATGGCACCGAAATCGCTGGCTGATCTCAAGCGGAAGGATCTGCTACAATCTAAGGGATACATTGATGAAACATGGGTGGATGCGGCATCTGGAAAGACATTCGATATCTATGACCCGGCCACGTTGGACAAGATCGCCACGCTGCCCGAGATGGGTGCCGACGATACCAACAAAGCGGTAGAGGCAGCGCATGCGGCGTTCGCAAGCTACAAGAAGACCTCTGCACGGCAACGCGCGAGGTGGCTCCGGAAATGGAGTGACCTGTGCCTGGAGCACGCCGACGACCTGGCATTGATCTTGACGCTGGAGAACGGCAAGACGCTGGTCGAGGCCAAAGGGGAGGTGACATATGCCGCCTCCTTCCTGGAATGGTTCGCCGGTGAAGCCGAGCGAGTGCATGGCGAAGTGGTGCCACCGGCGAACCTCAACCAGCGCATCCTAACCTTCAAGCAACCCATAGGCGTCGCTGCTTGTTTGAGCCCGTGGAACTTCCCCATCGCGATGATCACACGAAAAGTCGGTGCGGCTCTCGCGGCAGGCTGCACCACCGTCTGGAAACCTGCCGGTGAAACCCCCCTGAGCAGTCTCGCCCAAGCGGTCTTGGCTAAGGAGGCCGGGTTTCCCAAAGGCACAATCAACGTCATCACCACATTGAATCAAGTCGCAGAGGTAGGAGAAGCCTTGTGCAAGAACAAGCTCGTTAAAAAGCTGAGCTTTACGGGAAGTACCCGGGTTGGAAAATTACTCGCCAGCCAATGTAGTCAAAGCTTGAAGAAACTATCTCTTGAACTCGGCGGCAACAGTCCATTCATCGTCTTCGATGACGCCAAACTGGAAACCGCCATTGAAGCCTGTATCCTCGCCAAATTCAGGAACTCAGGCCAGACATGTGTCACTGCTAATCGAATCTTCGTGCAGAAGGGCATCTACGACAAGTTTTCAGACGCGCTAGCCGCCAAAATCAAGACTCTCAAGGTCGGCCCAGGCACTGAGGACGGCGTGTTTGTGGGACCATTGACACACGAACGCGCCGTGGAGAAAGCGTTGAATCATATCAGCGGTAAGTAACGACAGGGACAAGCAGCATTCCAACAACAAACTAACGCATCTACCCAGACGCAAAGAAACACGGTGGACAAGTCGTACTCGGCGGCGAACCGCTGAAAGACTTCAAAGGCTACTTCTTACAACCAACCTTGATCAAAGGCATGAACCGCGAGATGATCACGACACGCGAGGAGACATTCGCGCCCGTCGTCGGACTATACGAGTTCGAGACCGAGGAAGAGGTCATCGGCCTGGCCAACGAGGCCGAAGTGGGCCTAGGCAGCTTCATTATTACAGAGAACATACCCCGTGCGTGGCGCGTCACAGAGGCGCTGGAGGTCGGCATGGTCGGCGTGAATCTTGGAATGCTCTCGGCGTGTGAGAGTCCATTTGGTGGTGTAAAAGAGAGCGGTTATGGTAGGGAGGGTGGTCGTCAGGGTATTGAAGAGTACTTGAGCGTCAAGTCGATGTTGATCAATGTTGCGAACTAGGCAAGAAAGAGGCCCCTTTTCCTTTTTATTTTTGCTTCAGAA
>Ga0105239_10001427_pt1 | contig 31882 bp, 31 predicted proteins | sample KBSC44metaG_FD_92761 | JGI IMG/M metagenome (GOLD analysis project Ga0105239, IMG submission 92761) | Corn rhizosphere microbial communities from Kellogg Biological Station, Michigan, USA - KBS C4-4 metaG | ecosystem: Host-associated > Plants > Roots > Rhizosphere > Soil | place: Michigan, USA...
CGGCCGTGCGCTGGCCGGCGCTCGCCAACTAACCACCAAATAAGGAATCACCCATGCCTGCAAAACTGGTCATCTTCGCCGACGACGCCCGCGCCAAGGTCGTGCGCGGCGTCAACGTGCTGGCTGATGCCGTGAAGGTCACGCTCGGGCCCAAGGGCCGCAATGTCGTGCTCGAACGCAGCTTCGGCGCGCCCACCGTAACGAAGGACGGCGTCTCGGTCGCGAAGGAAATCGAACTCAAGGACAAGTACGAAAACATCGGCGCGCAGCTCGTCAAGGAAGTCGCCTCGCGCACCAGCGACAACGCCGGCGACGGCACCACCACCGCAACCGTGCTGGCGCAGGCCATCGTGCGCGAGGGCTTCAAGTACGTGGCCGCCGGGCTCAATCCGGCCGACCTGAAGCGCGGCATCGACAAGGCGGTGACTGCGCTGGTCGCCGAGGTCAAGACCCTCGCGAAGCCGACGACGACGAGCAAGGAGATCGCGCAAGTCGGCGCGATCTCGGCCAACGCGGACTGGGACATCGGCCAGATCATCGCCGACGCGATCGACAAGGTCGGCAAGGAAGGCGTGATCACCGTCGAAGACGGCAAGAGCCTGAACAACGAGCTCGACGTGGTCGAAGGCCTGCAGTTCGATCGCGGCTATCTCTCGCCCTACTTCATCAACAACGCCGACAAGCAGGTCGCGGCGCTCGACAACCCCTTCATCCTGCTGCACGACAAGAAGGTCAGCGCGATCCGCGAGCTGCTGCCGACGCTGGAAGCTGTCGCCAAGGCCGGCCGGCCGCTGCTGATCATCGCGGAAGAGGTCGAAGGCGAAGCGCTGGCGACGCTCGTCGTCAACACCATCCGCGGCATCCTGAAGGTGGTCGCGGTGAAGGCGCCGGGCTTCGGCGACCGGCGCAAGGCGATCCTCGAAGACATCGCGATCCTGACCGGCGGCAAGGTCATCGCCGACGAGGTCGGGCTGACTCTGGAGAAGGTCACCTTGGCCGACCTGGGCCAGGCCAAGCGCATCGAGGTCGGCAAGGAGAACACCATCGTCATCGACGGTGCCGGCAGCGACGAGAACATCCGGGCGCGGATCAAGCAGATCCGCGCGCAGATCGAAGAGGCCACGAGCGACTACGACCGCGAGAAGCTGCAGGAGCGCGTGGCGAAGCTGGCCGGCGGTGTCGCGGTGATCAAGGTCGGCGCGGCCACTGAAGTCGAGCTGAAGGAGAAGAAGGCCCGGGTAGAGGATGCGCTGCATGCGACGCGCGCCGCGGTCGAGGAAGGCGTGGTGCCGGGCGGCGGCGTCGCGCTGCTGCGCGCGCGCCAGCAGATCGGCACGCTGAAGGGCGACAACGCCGACCAGGATGCCGGCATCAAGCTCGTGCTGCGCGCGATCGAGGAGCCGCTGCGGCAGATCGTCGCCAACGCGGGCGACGAGGCTTCGGTGGTCGTTGCCGAAGTGCTGAAGGGCAGTGGCAACTACGGCTACAACGCGGCCAACGGCAGCTATGGCGACCTTGTCGAACAAGGCGTGCTCGATCCGGCCAAGGTCACGCGCACCGCGTTGCAGAACGCGGCCTCGGTGGCCAGCCTGATCCTCACCACCGAGGCGATCGTGGCCGAGGCGCCGGCCGGCGAGAAGCCCGCGCCCGGCGGCCCGGGCAGTGGCGCGCCGGGCGGCTTCGGCGGCGCCGAGTTCTAGAACGTCTTTCAGGGAGGAGAGACCGCGATGCCGAACAACGTGCGCGCCGTCGATCACGTACAGCTGCCGATCCCGCTCGGCGCCTCGTCGAAGGCGCGCAGCTTCTACGCCGAGGTGCTGGAGCTGCAGGAGCTGCGCGGGCCGGCGTTCGAGAGGCCCGGCACTCTGCACTTCTCGCTCGGCTGGCAGCGGCTCGACCTGACCGAGGGCCACTACATCGGCATCGCGCCGCAGGCGCATCTCGCGCTGCAGGTGATCGACCTGGAGCGGCTCGCGCTGCGCCTGCATCGCGCCGGCCATCTGGTCGACGACGCGCCGCTGCTGGCCGAGCACCGTTTCTATGTCGAGGATCCGTTCGGCAACCGGCTCGAATTGATCGAGCCGGCGCCGGCTTCATCGCTGCAGCCGCTCGCCAGCTTCAACGTGGCGGTCTGACTCACGATGCCCCACTGGAACTTCGCGAACCCGTGGAGAGGCTCATGAAAAAGCGCATGTCCTGGATCGACATCGCAGCGTCGATCGGCGCGGTGATCGCGATCGGACTGATCGTCCTGAAGAACACGCAGGCGCACAGCGGCCCGCAGCTGCTGAACGTTTCGTACGACCCGACGCGTGAGCTGTATCGCGACATCAATGCGGCCTATGCGAAGCAGTCCGGCGCTGCGCTGCGCATCGAGCAGTCGCACGGCGGATCGTCGCGCCAGGCGCGCGCGGTGATCGACGGCACGCAGGCGGCCGACGTGGTGACGCTCGGCCTGGTCTCCGACATCGATGCGCTGCAGAAGCGCGGCCTGGTCGCGGCAGGCTGGGCCGAGCGGCTGCCGAATCATTCGCAGCCTTATTACTCGACCATCATCTTCGTCGTGCGCAAGGGCAACCCGAAGGCCATCCATGACTGGCCGGACCTGATCCATCCCGGCGTCGACATCATCACGCCGGACCCGAAGGGCTCGGGCAACGGCAAGCTCAGCGCACTCGCGGCCTGGGGCGCGGTGACGACGCGCGGCGGCAGCGAAGACGAAGCGCGGGCCTACCTGAAGACCTTCTACGACCACACGCCGGTACTCGACCCGGGCGCGCGCAGCTCGGCGATCCGCTTCGCGGTCGAGAAGGTCGGCGACGTGCACCTGACCTGGGAGAACGAAGCGCTGCGCGAGGTCGCCGAATCAAAGGGCGAGCTCGAACTGGTCTACCCGCCGATCAGCATCCTCGCGGAGCCTTCGGTGGCCTGGGTCGATGCCAACGTCGCGAAACACGGCACCGAAGCGCAGGCACGCGCCTATCTCGAATACCTGTTCACCGAGCCCGCGCAGCAGATCATCGCGCGAGCCGGCTACCGCCCGTTCAACAGCGCGGTGCTGAAGCAGCACGACGCGCAGCTGCCCACGATCCGCCTGTTCCCGATCGGCGCGATCGCCGCGGGCTGGCCCGAGGCGCAGCAGAAATTCTTCGCCGACAACGGCATCATCGATACGGTCTACAAGCCGAAGCTCCCATGAGCAGCACTGCAGAGTCCTTGGGGCGCCTTGGCGTTCCGCCCGCGATCGAGCCTTCTCCCGCGCCCGGCCCGCTCGGCGCGCTGCGCCGGCGCTACCCCTGGAGCCTGGCGCGCCGCGACCTGCTCGCCGGCCTGACGGTCGCCGCGATCTCGCTGCCGCAAGGCATGGCCTATGCACTGATCGCCGGCGTCGACCCGCGCTATGGGCTCTACTCGGCAATCATCGTCACCCTGGTCGCATCCCTGCTCGGTTCGTCGTCGCACCTGATCAACGGGCCGACCAGCGCGATCTCGCTGGTCGTCTTCAGCGCCCTCGCCTTCATCGATCCGGAAGCGCGTGTCGAAGCCGCCGAGGCGATGTTCCTGCTCGGCGTGATGGTCGGCGTGATCCAGATCGCGATCGCGGTCTTCCGTCTCGGCGACCTGACACGCTACATCTCCGAATCGGTGATCCTCGGCTTCATGTGCGGCGCCTCGCTGCTGCTCGCGATCGGGCAGATCGGCAACGCCTTCGGCGTGAAGGACAAGGGCACCGGCCACCAGCACGTGCTGTACCGGCTGTGGCTGAGCTTCACGCAAGGCGACGCGGTGAACCTGAAGGCGACCACCCTGAGCATCGCCGCGATCGTGCTCGCGGTGCTGCTGCGCAAGCTGGTCAGGCGCTACAAGCTGCCGCAGCTCGATATGTTCATCGTGATGCTTGCGCTGGCGCTGGCGGCGTACTTCGCCGGCTGGTCCGTGCCCGGCGCCGGCGGCAAGACGGCGGTCGCAGTGGTCGGCGCGGTGCCGGCGAGCCTGCCGAGCCTTCACATCGCTGAGATCCAGTGGAGCTGGGTCTGGCAGATGTCGTCGAGCGCGTTGGCGATCGCCTTTCTCGGCCTGCTCGAAGCCTTGTCGATCGCCAAGTCGATCGCGCACGACTCGCGCCAGACGCTGGACTACAACCGCCAATGCCTGGCCGAAGGGGTCGGCAATCTGGTCGGCGGATTCTTTCGGTGCCTGCCGGGCTCGGGCTCGCTGTCGCGCTCGGCGATCAACTTCCAGGCGGGCGCGGCGACACGCTTTTCCGGTGTGATCACCGCCTTGATCGTCGCGCTCGCGGTGCTGGCATTGGCCCCGCTGACACGCTACATCCCGAAGCCGGTGCTGGCCGGCCTGCTGCTGGTCACCGCGGTACGGCTGATCAACCTCGACCGTCTGCGCTACACCTTGCGCGCCTCGCGCTATGACGCAGGGCTCGTGATCATCACCTTCCTCGCGGCGCTGCTGGTCGGCGTCGAGTTCGCGATCATCGTCGGCGTCGCGCTGTCGGTGCTGCTTTTCGTGCCGCGCGCGGCCAAGCTGCGCGCCGCCGAACTGGTCGTCAGCCCCGAGGGCGTGGTGCGCGAACGGGTGGCGAGCGATCCGCAGTGCAGCGCGGTGATCGTCTACGACCTCGAAGGCGAGCTCTTCTTCGGCGCCGCACCGGAGCTCGATCGTTATCTGGCCGAGATCCGGCAGCGGGTGCACGACGAGAAGATCGGCTGCCTGGTGCTGCGCTTGAAGCGCGTGCGCAACCCCGACGTGGTCTGCCTCGAACGGCTCGAGCACTTCCTGCGCGAAGCCAGGCAGGAAGGTTTGACGGTGCTGCTCGCCGGCCTGCGGCCGGAGCTGATCGCAGCGCTGAAACGGCTGCCCTTGGGCGAGGTGCTGCCGGCCGACCGCATCTTTGCGGAAGAAGACGACGTCGACTCCGCTACGCTGAAGGCGGTGCGCCGGGCCTATCGGTTGCTTGGCAACCGCAACGATTGCCCGCATTGCGCCGAAGGTGCGCGGGCAACGCATCCTTCGCCGCTGTACTACCTCGTCTGAAAGGTCCGCCGTCCTTCGAACGAACCGGCGCGGCTGGCAGCAGCCATCGCGCCGTGCGACATTTGCTGCATGACCAACCGGCCCTGGCTCCCCGAATGACCGCCCTCCCGGCAACCACCACAGACAAGGCGCCCGAGCCGGTGAGCTTCGGCCAGGCCTTCGCCTATTGGCTCCAGCTGGGCTTCATCAGCTTCGGCGGGCCGGCCGGGCAGATCGCCCTGATGCACGAGGAGCTGGTCGAGCGGCGCCGCTGGATATCGGAGAACCGCTTTCTGCATGCGCTCAACTACTGCATGGTCCTGCCGGGCCCGGAAGCGCAGCAGCTGGCCACCTACATCGGCTGGCTGATGCATCGAACCTGGGGCGGCATCGTGGCCGGCGGATTGTTCGTGCTGCCTTCGCTGCTCATCCTGATCGCGCTCTCGTGGGTCTACATGGCCTTCGGCGCCGTGCCGGCGGTGGCCGGCGTCTTCTACGGCATCAAGCCGGCGGTCACCGCGATCGTCGTGTCGGCCGCCTATCGCATCGGCTCGCGTACGCTGAAGAACGGCTGGCTCTGGGGCATCGCCGTCGCGGCCTTCTTCGCCATCTTCGCGCTGAACCTGCCGTTCCCGCTCATCGTGCTGGGTGCAGGCCTGACAGGCTACTTCGGCGGCCGCCATGCCCCGCAGAAGTTCGCCGTGGGCGGCGCCCAGCACGAGGCCGCCAAAGGCTTCGGTGCGGCCCTCATCGACGACGACACGCCCACGCCGTCACACGCGCTTTTCACGTGGAAGCGCTTCGTGCAGGTGCTGGCCGCGTGCCTCGCGCTGTGGGCAGCCGGCATCGGCGGCCTGGCCCTCGCCTACGGCCGGGAGGCGGTTCTGACGCAGATGGCCTGGTTCTTCACCAAGGCCGCGCTGCTGACCTTCGGCGGGGCCTATGCGGTACTGCCCTATGTCTACCAGGGGGCCGTGGATCACTACCACTGGCTCACCGGGCCGCAGATGATCGACGGGCTGGCGCTCGGCGAAACCACGCCCGGACCGCTGATCATGGTGGTCTCGTTCGTCGGCTTCGTCGGCGGCTGGACGAAGGCCCTCTTCGGGACCGATTCGCTGTTCCTGTCCGGCGCAGTCGCGGCCGCGGTGGTCACGTTCTTCACCTTCCTGCCGTCGTTCCTTTTCATCCTGCTGGGCGGCCCGTTCATCGAGTCGACCCACGGCAATCTGAAGTTCACGGCGCCGCTGACCGGCATCACCGCGGCGGTGGTGGGCGTCATCGTCAACCTCGCGGTGTTCTTCGCCTACCACGTGCTGTGGCCGGCGGGCCTCTCGGGGCGCTTCGAGTGGCCCGCGGCGGCCATCGGCATCGCCGCGGCACTCGCGCTGATTCGATTCAAGGTGGGCGTGATCCCGGTCGTTCTGGTCTCGGCACTCTGCGGCCTTCTGCTCGCGTGATGGCGGAGACTCCCGCAGCGGGAGCATTCAAGCCAGAGCGCGTTGGCGCTCGCGCCTCTCGGCGGAACGTGTCTGCAGCCAGACGGCTCCGCGGTGATACGTCTGCGGCGGCGTCAGCAGGCCCGAGTGGGCCTCTTCCACGGCGAGTACGAAGGGCGGAGCTTGCGCGAGAACTTGGGCCTGGCGCGGCCGGCGGACCGGTTTGCGCAGGTGGCGCGGGCGGCCTGAGCGAGGGACCGGATGGCGGCGGCTCGTCCGGCATCCCTTCGACGGTGACTACGCCCGTCGAGCAATCCACGTCAGCCGGAGCTGCCGAGCCAGTCCTCGACCAGGAGACCCGGCACGCGCAGAAACTCGCGCGTGTTGTGGGTCACCAGCGACAAGCCGCGAGAGCGCGCGTGGGCGGCAATGAAGAGATCGTGACTGCCGATCGGAGCACCGGCCCGTTCGAGCGCGCAGCGGATATCGGCATAGTGGCGATCGACATCTTCGTCCAGCCCCAGGACGGTCAAGTTGGACAGCAGCTCATCCACCTTGGCCTGGAGCACCGCCGATCCGCGCCGTTGCGCGCCAAATCGCAGTTCACAGGCGACGACGATGCTGGTGCACAGACTGTCAGGCTCCAACGCGGCGATGCGGACGACCAGCGGACCGCGCGGAAACTTGATCAAGGCGGAAAGCGTGTTCGTATCCAGCATCCATGCCAAGGCGGCCATCAGAAGATGTCGCGCGTTTGCGGCGCCGGATCCTCCACCTCCGGGAAGTCTTCCTCCAGCGGCTCCCAGGCCGCCAACATGGCGAGCAGACGGTTGCTCCTGATCGGCGTGATGATCAGGCTGTCGCCCTCCTTGCGCATCAGCGCCTGCGTCCCTTGCAACTCGAACTCGCGTGGGATGCGCACGGCCTGGTTGCGGCCATTGCGGAATAGCGAAACAGGGCGTTCATCTAGCATGCTCAAGCCTCTCAAGATGTGGCATATGTCTTAGCATATGCCAAGAATCTTCGGTCGTCAAACGTCACCATCCTTCATCCTCAACGACAACATGACATCCACTTCACTGGACGCGCGCGCTGAAATCGACGTGATCGACGAACAGCTAGTCGACTTGCTTGCCAGCCGCTTTCGAGCAATCGCACAGGTCGGCATCGTCAAGAAAGAACTCGACTTGCCGCCCGTCGATGCCGCACGCGAAGCACGGCAGTCGGCGGCTCATCGAGCATTGGCCGAACGGCACGGACTGGCGCCCGAATTCATCGTCAGTCTGTTCAGAGTGATCATCGATGAAGTCGTCAGCCATCACCGCCGAGTCTGAAACTGTCTTGCAGGCGCGACTCGTCGCGATCGCCCGCCAGTCTGACTGGTGCATGCAGGCGCTGCTCGCCGTCCGGTCGCTGAGACTGCCCAGCTGGTGCACCGGCGCAGGCGCCGTTCGCAATCTGGTCTGGGACGCCCTGCACGGCAAGACGTCGCCTTCAGCACTCGCCGATGTCGACGTTGCCTACTTCGACGCCTCGGACATCTCCTCGTAAAACGACGAACTGCTGCAGCACAGGCTGTGCCGCCTGCATCCGGACGTGCCATGGGATGTCACGAATCAGGCCGGAGTCCATCAGTGGTTCGAAGCCTGCTTCGGGCATGCCGTCGAACCGCTGGCGTCGCTCGAAGACGCAGTCGCTTCCTGGCCCGAGTACGCGACATCGGTCGGTCTCCGGCTCGGCGATGACGATTCGCTGCGAGTCATCGCCCCTCATGGGCTCGGCGATCTGTTCGCGATGGTCGTGCGCCGCAACCCGCGGCGAGTCAGCGTCGAGACCTATCGCCAGCGTGTCGCGCAGAAGCGATATCAAGAGCGCTGGCCGAAGTGCACCGTCGTGCCTTGCTGATCGGCGGCGACCGTCGAACCGCCCCGGAGTCGGAAACCGACACGCGAGCGCGCCAGTCATGCTGTTGGGCTGACACGGGCCGCCACGCGATGTCGCGACGGCAGCCCGCTTCCTGAGCCGAGAAGCGAGCGGCTCGGCCAGGGATCAGGCCAAGGCCTTGGCCTTCTCCGTCTCGCCGTCCTTCTTCGCCGCGGGCGCCGCCTCGGCCGCCTGCCCCGTCAGCTGCGCCTTGTAGCGCTTCAGGGCCTCCGGCTCGGTCACGCCGAAGAAGTCGCCTTCGACGATCTGCGAGCGGAAGCCGTCCGGGCCGATCGGCACGTCGCCGGTGATCGTCGTGCGGTACAGCACGCGCTCGACCTCGATGTGATCCAGGTCCTGCGGCGCCAGGTGCGCGGTCGCGCGGTTGTCCCAGAACGCGATGTCGCCGTTGCTCCAGCGAAAGCGCGCGGTGTAGGCCGGCTTCGTGATCTGCTCGAAGAAGAGTTCGAGCAACTGGTCGCTCTGGCGCGGCGAGACGTCGAGGATGTGCGTCGTGAAGCCGGGGTTGACGTAGAGCGCACGCTCGCCGGTCTCGGGATGCACACGCACCACCGGATGGATCGAGACCAGCGGGTTCGCGGCGATGCGCTTGGCGATGCCGCTGTCCTTCGGCCAGCGCACGCCGGCGCCGAAGCGGTGCTCGGCCTTCAGCCCGTCGGCCAAGGCGCGCAGCGAGGCCGGCAGGCCCTCGTAGGCGGCGACCAGGTTGGTCCAGGTGGTGTCGCCGCCGATCTCCGGCACGTTGACGGCGCGCAGGATCGACGCCGCCGGCGGGTTGATCGCCGCGGTCACGTCGGTATGCCAGCGGTTCTCGTAGCTCGCGCGGCGAATGCCGTTGCGGCGCTCGTAGCGGCTGCGGTCGATCGGCAGCAGTTGCGGATAGTCCGCGACCGGTTCGTCTTCATGCGGATGGGCATAGGTGACTTCGCCGAAGCGGCTGGTGAAGGCGACCTGGGCGGCGTGGTCGATGTTCTGTCCGCGCAAGAACACCACTTTCCATTTCAGCAGGGCCTGGCGGATGGCGGCGACCTCGGCGTCGGCGAGCGGGCGCGACAGGTCGACTCCACTGATCTCGGCGCCGGTGAATCCCGACACCGGCTTGACTTGAACATTGCTGGCTGCGTTCGACATGGCTTGTCCTCGGTAGGTTGATGGCTTGCTCCGATGAGCGGGAGCCCTCTTCCCAGTGCAGTCTGCGTGCCATGCGCAATCGGCCGATTTCTGCTGCGCCGGCAGCATTTGCCGTCGTCTTGCGGCTGAATTTCAGCAGCGTGCGAACCGCTTCTGCTTCAAGCGGCGAAGAACCGATTCGCCGGCCGCGGCAGCCCGAGGTTCTCCCGCAGCGTGCGGCCTTCGTATTCGCGCCGGAAGATGCCGCGCCGCTGCAGCTCGGGCACGACCTTGTCGACGAAGGCATCGAGCCCGGCCGGCAAGAACGGGAACATGATGTTGAAGCCGTCCGATCCTTCGGTCATCAGCCACTGCTGCATCTCGTCGGCAACGCTCTGCGGCGTGCCGACGAAGGCCAGGCCCGCATAGCCGCCGAGGCGCTGCGCCAGCTGGCGCACGCTGAGGTTCTCGCGCCGGCCGAGTTCGATCGCGCGCTCGCGGCCGCTCTTGCTGTCGTTCGTCTCGGGCAGGTTCTCGGGCAGCGGCCGGTCGGGATCGAAGCGCGAAGCATCGGTGCCGAGGGCGACCGACAACGATGCGATCGCGCTTTCGTAGTAAACCAGGGAGTCGAGCTTCGCGCGCATCGCCCGCGCCTCGTCGAGCGTATCGCCGACCACGACGAAGGCGGCCGGCAGGATCTTCAGATGATCGCGGTGGCGGCCGATGCGGTCCATGCGGCCCTTCACGTCGGCATAAAACCGCTGGCCGTCGGCCAAGGTGGATTGCGCGGTGAACACCGCTTCGGCAGTCTCCGCGGCGAGCTGCTTGCCGGGCTCGGAAGAGCCGGCCTGTACGATCACCGGCCAGCCCTGCACCGGCCGCGCGATGTGCAGCGGGCCGCGCACCGAGAGGTAGCGGCCCTTGTGATCCAGCACGTGCAGCTTGGCCGGGTCGAAATACAGACCGCTCTCGGCATCGCGGATGAAGGCATCGTCGGCCCAGCTGTCCCACAGGCCGGTGACCACGTCATAGAACTCGCGCGCACGGGCATAACGCTCGTCGTGCGGCATGTGGTCCTCGAGGCCGAAGTTCAGCGCGGCATCGGGGTTCGACGTGGTCACGACGTTCCAGCCGGCGCGGCCGTTGCTCAGATGATCGAGCGACGCGAAGCGGCGGGCGATGTGGAAGGGTTCGTCGAAGGTGGTCGATGCGGTCGCCACCAGGCCGATGTGCTCGGTCGCCTGGCTCAGTGCGGAGAGCAGGGTGAAGGGCTCGAACGAAGTCACCGTGTGGCTGCGCCGCAGCGCTTCGACCGGCATGTTCAGCACGGCCAGGTGGTCGGCCATGAAGAACGCGTCGAACTTCGCGGCTTCGAGTCTTTGCGCCAGGTACTTCAGGTGCGCAAAGTTGAAGTTCGCGTCCGGCCAGGCGCCGGGATAGCGCCAGGCCGCGGTGTGGATGCTGACCGGGCGCATGAAGGCGCCGAGTCGAAGTTGTTTGGCTGATGTCATGGCAGCCTCATCGTGCCGGGTTTCGATCGCCCTTGGCATCGGTAAGGACGAACCGGCCCGCGCTATGACTCGGCCACGGTCTCCACATCGCGCGCGACCACGGGCTTGGCAGCGCGCCCAGCGAACAGGGTCATCAGCGGCCCGGTCATCGCCGTCGTCGATAGCGCCATCACCAGCAGCATCGTGAAGAGCTCCGGCCCGATCAGCCCGGCATCGAGCCCGACCTTCATCACGATCAGCTCCATCAGCCCCCGCGCATTCATCAGCGCACCGGTGGCGAGACTGTCGCGCCAGCCGTAGCCGGTCATGCGTGCGCCGATCGCACCGCCGGCGATCTTGCCGACGACCGCGGCGAAGATGATCAGCAGCATCGCGCCGAGGCCGGCGCCGCTGAACGCATTCGCCGTGGTGCTCAAGCCCGCCAGGGCAAAGAACAACGGCATCAGCACGACGATCGACAGCGGCTCGATGCGCTTCGCGAGCGAGCCCAGCAGCCGGTCGTCGCGCGGCAGGCAGGCACCGAAGAGGAAGGCGCCGAACACCGCATGCAGATGCATCCATTCGGTCAGCATCGCGCAGCTCAGCAAGCCGATCATCAACGCGGTGAGCAGCGCGGCGCTCGGCTCGCCATCCGGCGCGTGCCGGCGCAGCAGCCAGTTGAACGCCGGCCGCAGGCCGAAATAGACCAGGGCCAGCAGCAGCACCACGCCGCCGCCCGTCTTCAGCAGCCCGGGATAGCCTTCGCCGGAGCCGACCATGGCCACGACAAACGCGAGCAGGATCCACGCGAACACGTCGACGACCGCGGCCGAGCCGAGCGACAGGCGGCCGAAGGGCGTGTGCGTCATGCCGCGGTCCTTCAGGATGCGCGCCATCACCGGAAAGGCGGTGATCGACAGCGCCGCCGCGATGAAGAGCGCGAACGGCCAGAAGCCGACGCCGGCAGGCGCAAGCGCCGGATGAAGCGCCGGCGAGATCGCGAGGCCGAGCGCCAGCGGCGCGATCACGCTGAGCAGGCCGACGCAGCCCGAGGCCCTGATCTGCTCGCGCATGTTCCGGTCCGCCCTGAGCTCGAGGCCGACGACGAACATGAACAGCACCAGGCCCAAGGTCGACAGCGCCGACAGCCCGCCGAGCGAGGCCTTGGCGAACAGCTGCGCATGCAGGGCGGGGAACAGCGCGCCCATGCACATCGGGCCGAGCACCAGGCCGGCCGCCATCTCGCCGACCACGCTGGGCTGCCCCAGGTACTTCAACACCCATCCGCAGACACGCGCGGTGACGAGGATGACGATCAGTTGAAGCAACAAGGCGGTGGTGGACATCGACTCGACCGGAAGCCAAAGGCGCGGCGATTCTATCGAGCGCCTTGTCTCCTCGGCCGGGCGATCATGAAGGTACTGTTCGCAGTCAAGCGTGTCGTCGACGCCAACGTGAAGGTGCGCGTCATATCATGAAGGCGAAGAAGAAACCGCTGGAGGCGGTCACTCCCGCCGGGCTCGGCGTCGATGTCGAACCGCGCATCAGGGCGCGGAGATGAGGGATCTGCTATGAACCAAGCGCCATCCTCGCCGGCAGCGCCCGGCGCGCTGACCGGACTGAAGGTCCTCGACCTGTCCCGCGTGCTCGCCGGTCCGTGGTCGTCGCAACTGCTGGGCGACCTGGGCGCCGATGTCGTGAAGATCGAGCGGCCCGGCGGCGGCGACGACACGCGGGCCTGGGGCCCGCCCTGGTTGCAAGGGACGGACGGGCAAGCCACCGCCGAATCGGCCTACTACCTCTGCGCCAATCGCAACAAGCGATCGCTGGCCGTCGATCTCAGCGACCCGGAAGGGCAGCGCCTGGTGCGCGAGCTGGCACGCAAGGCGGACATCCTGATCGAGAACTTCAAGGTCGGCGGACTCGAGTCGTACGGGCTGGACTACGACAGCCTGAAGGCGCTGAATCCCCGCCTGATCTACTGCTCGATCACCGGTTTCGGCCAGAGCGGCCCGTACGCGAGCCGCCCCGGCTACGACTTCCTGATCCAGGGCATGGGCGGACTGATGAGCCTGACCGGCCGGCCGGACGGAGCGGCGGGCGGCGGCCCGATGAAGGTCGGCGTCGCACTCACCGATATCCTGACGGGACTCTATGCCACCGTCGGGATTCTGGCCGCGGTGGCGTTCCGCGAGCGCACGGGATCGGGGCAGCACCTCGATCTCGCGCTGCTCGATGTGCAGATCGCGGCGCTGGCGAATCAGGCGTCGAATTTCCTGGTCGGCGGCGTCACGCCGGGCCGCCTCGGCAACGCCCATCCGAACATCGTTCCCTACCAGGACTTCATGACGGCCGACGGCTACATGATCATCGCCGTCGGCAACGACTCGCAGTTCCGCAGCCTGTGCAAGACCCTGGGGCATGCCGAGTGGGCAGCGGATGAACGGTTCGGCACCAACCCCGGCCGCGTCGCGCATCGTGAAGCGATCGTCGAGCGGATCCAGGCCGTCACGCCAACCCGGACCACCGCGGAATGGATCGCGGCGATGGAAGCGGCCGGCGTGCCCTGCGGCCCGATCAACAGCATCGACAAGGTCTTCGCCGATGCCCAGGTCCAGGCCCGCGGCCTGCGTATCGAGATGGAACACCCGCTCGCCGGGACGGTGCCCTTGGTGGCCAATCCGATTCGTCTGTCCGAGTCTCCGGTCCAGTACCGTATGGCACCTCCGGCACTCGGTGCCGATGCCGATGCGATCCTGTCGGACTGGCTCGGCCCGGAGGCAGAAGGGCAGCCATGACTGCCCGGCCCGGCATCAGAACGAGTGCTTGATGCCGAACTTGTCGGACCGGCGCAACTGTCCCGAGTCAGACCGCGAAGCGCCATGCCCCCGGCAGCGCGCACTGCGGCGGCCCCCGGCCCGCCAGTGCCGCGGCGGCATCCGCCGCGGCCGGCGGCTGGGCCGAGAACTCGCGCAGCACCTCGTCCTTGATGCGCACGAACGAGCCCGCCGCGCGATCCCGGGGGTGCGCCAGGTCGATCGGCACGATGCGCCGGATGCGCCCCGGCCGCGGCTCCATCACGACGACCTTGTCGGCGAGGTAGATCGCCTCCTCGACATCGTGCGTGACCAGGATCATCGTGAGGCCCTCGGCCTCCCAGATGCGATGCAGTTCCTGCTGCAGGTGCGCGCGGGTCAACGCGTCGAGCGCGCCGAAGGGCTCGTCGAGCAGCAGCACCTCGGGCCGGCTCACCAGGGCACGCGCGATCGCGACACGCTGCGCCATGCCGCCCGACAGCTGGTGCGGATAGGCCGACTCGAAGCCCTGCAGCCCGACCAGCGCGATGTGATCGCGCACCGCGAAGCGCTTCTGCCCTTCGGTCATGTCCGCATTCAGCAGGCTCAGCGCGACGTTCTGCCGCACCGTGAGCCAAGGGAACAGCCGATGCTCCTGGAACACGATGCCGCGCTCCAGGCTGGTGCCGACGATGCGCTGCCCATCGAGCAGCACCTCGCCCTGATAGCCCTGCTCGAGCCCGACGATCAGCCGCAGCAGCGTGGACTTGCCGCAGCCGCTGCTGCCGACGATGCTGATGAACTCGCCCGGCCGGATCGACAGCGTGATGTCGGCCAGCACCGGCAGCGGCTCGCCCTTGACCTCGTACTGCTTGCTGAGGGACTTGATGTCGATGGTGGCGGCATGGGGCATGCGGATCTCCTTCTTCTTCAATACGCGGCGACGGACCTGCCACGCCAGGCGAGCAGCCGGCGCTCGATCTGCGTCGCGATCCAGTTCAGCGCGAAGCCGACCAGCCCGACGACGATCACGCCGAAGATCACCAGATCCATCCAGAAGTGCTCGCGCCCGTCGATCATCGTGTTGCCGATGCCCTTGCCGGAGACCAGCAGGTATTCCGCACCCAGGGTCGCGAGCCAGGCATAGATCAGGCCGAGATGGATGCCGGCGAAGATCGATGGTGCGGCGCTGGGCAGCACCACCTTGCGCAGCCACTGCCGGCGGTTGAAGCGCAGCACGCGCGCGACTTCCATCAGCTCGCCCGGCACGCTGCGAATGCCCTCGAAGGTGTTCAGCACCACCGGGAAAAACGCCGCGAGCGAGAGGAACGCGATCTTCGCCGCATCGCCGAGGCCGAACCAGACCGAGAGCAGCGGGATCCACGCGAACAGCGAGATCTGCTTCAGCGTGTGGAAGCTCGGGCCCACCAAGTTCTCGAACAGCCGCGAGAGCCCCAGGGCCGCGCCGACCGCGAGCCCGGCCGAGGCGCCGATCGCGAAGCCGATCAGGTCGCGCCGCAGGCTGGCCGAGAGGCCGGTCCACAACTCGCCGCTGAGCGTCTGCTCGACCGCGCGATGCCAGACGCTGCCGATCGAGACCAGCACCGGCGAGCTCGACCAGCCGAAGCGAAACGCCGCCCACCACAGCGCCAGCAGCACGAGCGGCGGCACCCAGCCGCGCAAGGGCTTGGGCACGGCGACAAAAGGATTGAATCGGCGCATGCGATGCCCGCTAGAAACTCTCGCGGCGCCAGCGCAGCAGCCGCGTCTCGACCAGGGCCAGGCCCTTGTCGAGCAGGAAGCCGACGATGCCGACCATCACCACCGCGGCGAGCACCACGTCGAGCTGGAACAGCTGCCGGCCGTAGACGATCATGAAGCCCAGGCCTTCGCTCGATGCGACCAGCTCGACCACGACCAGGGTCAGCCATGCATGCGTGAAGCCATAGCGCGCGCCGTTCCAGATCGGCGCCAGCGCGGCCGGGAAGATCACCTTCGCGAGCATCTGCCAGCGGCTGAAGCGCAGCACCCTGGCCACCTCGATGTAGCGCGACGGCACGTTCTGGATGCCTTTCACGGTGTTCAGCGCGATCGGCACGAGGGCCGCCTTCGAGATCAGCACGATCTTCAAGGCCTCGTCGATGCCGAGCACCAGCATCAAGAGCGGCAGCCAGCCCAGCACCGGCACCTGGGCGAAGGCCTTGAAGCCCGGGTAGAGATAGTCCTTCGTCGTCGGCGACAAGCCCATCGCGACGCCGAGCGCGAGCCCGCCCGCCAGGCCGAGCGCGAAGCCGGCGATCACGCGCCACAGGCTGATCTCGAGGTGGGCCAGCATCTCGCCGCTGCGCCATGAATCGATGAAGGTGCTCGCGACCGCATCGGGCGCCGGCAGCACCTGCGGCGCTATCCACTGGAAGTGCGCGGCCACGGCCCACAGCAGCAGGATCGTCAACGGCAGCGGCCATGCCAGCACCCAGCGCAGCCCTGGGCGCCGGCGGGGCTCGGCGGCCGCCGGTGGCGCGAGCGTGGCTCGAGCCGCATCCGCCTTCACCGGAAGAGAGACCGGGTTCATGCGACCCGCGCCGTTCAATGCGCCACCGGATGCGGCATCGAGTCGTCGATCGCATGCGCTGCACCGGGCCCGTCGGCGAGCAGCCCGTAGCGCTTCAGCAGCGTGCGCAGCGTGTTGCGCGTGACGCCGAGCAGGCGCGCCGCCTGCACCTGGTTCTCCCTGGCGCGGGCATACGCGGCGCGCAGCAGCGTCTCCTCGACTTCCTGATAGAGATGCTGCGTGCGGTTGTCGAGCAAGGTCTCGATCACCGCCGTCAGCGCGGCGTTGCCGTCGTCTTCGTCTTCGTCGATCTCGCCATCGATCGGCGCCGCGCTCGGCGTGATCGGCAGCTGCGACGGCAGCGAAGCGGCCAGCGGCAAGGCGCTCGCCGCGCTGCCGACCACGCCCGGCACCAGCTTCAAGTCCTGCGGCCGGATCACGCCCTGCGTGCTGACGATCAACGCGAAGTGGATGACGTTCTCCAGCTCGCGGATGTTGCCCGGCCAGGCATAGCCGAGCAGCGCCCGCTCGGTCTCGGGCAGCAGGCCGACCTGCGCCATGCCGAGCCGCGGGCCGTAGACGCCGATGAAATGCCGCGCCAGCGGCAGGATGTCGCCGGGGCGTTCGCGCAGCGGCGGCAGCGCGATCGGCGCGACGCTGAGGCGCCAGTACAGGTCGGCGCGGAAGTGCTGTGCATCCACCGCCTGGCGCAGGTCGATGTTGGTCGCCGCGACCAGCCGCACGTCGAGCGCGATGCTCTTGCGCGAGCCGAGCCGCACCACCTGGCGCTCCTGCAGCACGCGCAGCAGCTTGACCTGCAGGCCGAGCGGCAAGTCGCCGATCTCGTCGAGGAACAAGGTGCCGCCGTTCGCCGCCTCGAACCAGCCGGCACGTGCGTGCGCGGCGCCGGTGAAGGCGCCGGTTTCGTGGCCGAACAGCTCGGCATCGATCAAGGCCTCGCTGAACGCGCCGCAGTTGACCGCGAGGAACGGGCCGCGCCGGCCGCTCTGCGTGTGCAGATGGCGCGCGATCAGCTCCTTGCCGGTGCCGGTCTCGCCGATGATCAGCACCGAGGCTTCGCTGCGTGCGATGCGTTCGACCTGTTCGAGCAGGCCGACCGAGCGCGGGTCGTGGAACAGCAGCGCCTTGGCGCGGATGGAGAGCACGCCATCCGGCGTTTCGGGCAGGGTCAGCAGACGGTGGTTCGGAAGCGCGTCGTCGGGTTCGGTCATGGTGCGGTCGGCTTTCGTATGGCCGATCAAGATAGACCCGAGCGGGCGGGACTGAAAGCAGCATTCCGGCTTTGCTTATGCGTGCAGCGGGACTTGCAGAGTCCGGCCCCGATCGCGACTGCCACGCACATGCCGATATCGCATGTGCTTCGACCGATTCCTTCGTTGGAGCCGATGAGGCACCGGCTTAGTCTCCGACTCCGCCCATCGGCCACTACCGGCACCAGCCCCTCATGAGCATCACCGCCATCAACGTACGCAACCAGTTCCGCGGCAAGGTCAAGGAAATCATCGAGGGCCCCGTCGTCTCCGAAATCGACGTCGAGACGCCCAGCGGCCTGATCGTCACCTCGGTCATCACGACACGTTCGGTGAAGGATCTGCACCTCGAGGTCGGCAAGGACGTGATCGCGCTGGTCAAGGCGAGCGAGGTGTTCATCGCGACCTTGTGAGCGCAGCGGCGCCACGAGGCTGCGCCGACGCAGCCCGCGCCAGCTGCGACAGGCGCCGCACCGAAGGCTCGAACAGATCGGCCGAGGTGTTGCCGTAGCCCAGCACCAGGCCGTTGTCCTGCGGCAGCGGCGCGAGTGCGAAGCCCGACAGCGCAGCGGGCGCCAGGCCGTAGCGCCGTGCCGCTTCGGCGAGCGGCCGGTCCGGGACCGACGCTTCGAGCCTGAGCGTCAGGTGCAGCCCGCAATGCCCGCCGTCGATGCGGTGCGGCACGCGCAGGTGCCGTGCGAGCGCTTCGCGCAGCGCCTGCTGCCGTTCGCGATACAGCCGCCGCATGCGGCCGAGATGCCGGCTGAACTGGCCGCTCTCGATGAACTCGGCCAGCGCCAGCTGCTCGTGGCGGTGACCGCCGCGCAGCATCTCTTCGATCGGCGATCGCAGGCGCGCGATCAGCCCTTCCGGAATCACCAGAAAGCCCAGTCGCAGCGACGGGAACATGGTCTTGCTGAAGGTGCCGACATACAGCACCGGCGCCTGCGCGACCAGCCCCTGCATCGCCGCGATCGGCTCGCCGGCATGGCGGAATTCGCTGTCGTAGTCGTCCTCGATGATCCAGGCGCCGCAGCGCCGCGCGTTCGAGATCAAGGCCAGCCGGCGTGCGGCGGTCAGCACCGCACCGGCCGGGTACTGGTGCGACGGGGTGGTGTAGATCAGCCGCGGCGGGCGGGCGGCCCAGTCACCATCGCCGACGTTCAGGCCGTCGGCGTCCACGCGCATCGGCAGCACCCGCAGGTCGGCGCCGTGCATCGCGGCCTTCGCACCGCGGTAGCCCGGGTCCTCCACCCAGGCGACGTCGCCCGGATTGCTCAACAGGCGCGCGCAGAGCGAGAGCGCTTCCTGCGCGCCCTCGGTGACCACGACCTGGGCCGGCGCACAGCGCACGCCGCGCGCGACGCCGAGGTGCCGCGCGATGGCTTCGCGCAAGCCCGGCTCGCCCAGCGGATCGCCATAGCCGAGCGCCGGCGGCCCGGCGCGCCGCCAGGCCCGATCGAGCGCGCGGCGCCAGTCGGCCAGCGGAAAAAGCGACAGGGCCGGAACACCCGGCCGCAAGGCCAGCTCCGGCCCCGCGGCCGGCAGGCTCGGCCGGATGCGCGCCAGCCGCTGCGCGACGGGCGCTGCGGGCGGCGTGCGCGTGGCAAGCGCCGGCCCGGGCCGCGCCAGCTGGGCCACGCGGCTGCCCTGGCGATCGGCCTGCAGACAGCCCTCCGCCGCCAGAAGGTCATACGCCGCCGTCACCGTGTTGCGCGAGATCGACAGCGCCTCCGCCAGCGCGCGCGAGCCCGGCAGGCGGCTGCCCGGCGCCAGGCCGCCGCCGAGGATGGCCTCGCGCAGGCGCTGGTGCAACTGCCGCTGCATCGGCGGCGCATCGCGGCCGCGCGCCAGCGGGGCCTCGAGCAGGACGTGCGGCACGAGGGCCGGAGCAGCGGCAGGCATGACGGCGTCGGGAAGTGAAGACCCCGAGTGTGGCACCGCCGGATCACCGGATCGTGGATCTTTTCAAGGAGCCACGAGGCGGGTAGCGTTGGCACCGTTCGACGCCCCTTTCAGACCACGCGCCTCGAGGACATGCCCATGACCGCCACCACGCTCAACGCCTACCGGCAACCCGTCGGTGAAGCCTTGCCCGGCTGGACCGCACGGCCGCTGCCGCCGCGCGTGCCGCTCGAAGGGCGCTGCTGCCGCCTCGAACCGCTCGATGCGCAACGCCACGCGGCACAGCTCTTCGAGGCCTACGGCAGCGCCCCGGACGGCCGCGACTGGACCTATCTCGCGGTCGGCCCGTTCGGCGACGCGGCCGCCTTCCGCGAGCACATCGAGCGCGCGGCGGCGAGCGCCGATCCGATGCACTTCGCCGTCATCGACCGGGAGACGGAGAGCGCCGTCGGCACGCTCTCGCTGATGCGCATCGATCCGGCCAACGGGGTCATCGAGGTCGGCAACGTGATCTTCTCGCCGCTGCTGAAGCGGCGGCCCGTTTCCACCGAAGCCCAGTACCTGCTGATGAAACACGTCTTCGACGATCTCGGCTACCGGCGCTACGAATGGAAGTGCGACAGCCTGAACGCCCCGTCGCGCCAGGCGGCAGCCCGCCTCGGCTTCAGCTTCGAAGGCATTTTCCGCCAGGCGATCGTCTACAAGGGGCGCAGCCGCGACACCGCGTGGTATTCGATCGTCGATGGCGAATGGCCCGCGCTGCGCCACGGCTTCGAGGCCTGGCTCGCGCCGGAAAACTTCGATGCCGCCGGGGCGCAGCGCCGCTCGCTGGCGGCGACGAGGGCAGCCGCGCCGCCAAGAGCCTGAGCGATGGCGCGATGCCTGTCAGGCGGGCGGGCGACTGTCCTACGTCACGCCGTCAGCCTTGCCTCTGGCAGCACGGGGCGACGGAGAAGATCATTCATGTCCGAGAGAATGATCGATCCCCACGCTGCCAGCCTTGACCCCCCGATGCGAGTTCGAACCCATGCGCAGAGGCAAAGCCACCGCGCTTCGCTTCAGGCGCAGGCGGCGCACCACCGTCGTTGCGAGGCAGCGAATGCGCTGCAGACCAAATCGCTCTTCGCCTACGTGCACGGTGCCGCCGAATCGGAGCGCAAACGCCTCGCCAACGCGCTGCACGATGAACTCGGCGGCGTGCTGACCTCGGCCAAGGCGGATCTGCACTGGCTGAGGCAATCCGCCGGCGACGACGAGACCGTGCAGCAGCGCTTCGACCGGCTCGCGAAGGCAATCGACGAAGCGGTGGCGATCGAGCGCCATGCGGTGGAATCCTTGCGCCCTTCGCTGCTGGATCACCTGGGCCTCGGCGCCGCGCTGGATTGGTACATCCGCGGCGTGGCCGAGCGCAGCCAGCTGGCTTGCCGCTGCGGCCAGGTCGATCCTGCCGATGCAGTGCCGACCGATCGGGCGATCATCGTCTATCGCCTGGTGCAGGAGGCGATGGCGAACGTGCTCGACGCCGCCCGCTCCTCGCGGTTCGAACTCTCGATCGTGCGCGACGACGGCGGCCTGCGCCTTCATCTCGAAGAAGACACCGACAGTTTTGCCGAAGGCCTGCCGAAGCTTCATCAGCAGCGCCTCGCCAGCATGCGACAGCGCGCCGAAGCCCTCGGCGGCTCGCTCGAAGTGCGGCGGCCCGGGGCCGGCGGCACACAGATCGAGGTCGTCTTCCCGGCGACGGCCTGAACGCCGTGCCCCGATCAGGCCACGGCCTGCTGCTGCCGCGCCGCGCGCTTGACCGCTTGCGGCGGCTGGCCGAAGGCGCGGTGAAAGGCGCGCCTCATGCGCTCCGGGTCGGAGAAGCCGGTCTGCTCCGCGACCCTGTCGATCGAATGGTTGCCGGCTTCGATCAGCAACCGCGCCGTCTCGACCCTCAGCTTCTCGATCGCGCGCGCCGGCGACTGCCCGGTCTCGGCGAGAAATGCGCGACTGAACTGGCGCGGGCTGAGATGCGCGACCTCGGCCAGCTGATCGACCGACAAGTCCCGATGCAGGTTCGTCTTCGCATACGCGAGCGCATCCTGGATGCGGTCGGACTTCGGCTCCAGCTCGAGCAAGGCCGAGAACTGCGATTGCCCGCCGGCGCGCCGGTGATACACCACCATCTTGCGCGCCACCGTGCGTGACACCTCGACGCCCAGGTCGCTCTCGACCAGGGCGAGGCTCAGGTCGATGCAGGCCGTCATGCCGGCCGAAGTCCAGACCGAGCCATCGACGATGAAGATGCTGTCTTCCTCGACCTTGATGCGCGGAAAGCGCTGCTGCAGCTCGCGCGCAAAACCCCAGTGCGTGGTCGCGCGCCGGCCGTCGAGCAGGCCGGCTTCGGCGAGCACGAAGGCGCCGGTGCAGATGCTGCTGACGCGCCGCGACGCCTCCTGCGCTTCGCGCAGGAACGCCAGCAGGCCGGGCGACGGCGGCACCAGCAGGTTCGAGCCCGCCACCAGCATCGTGTCGAACACCGGCTTGTCAAAGGCCAGCGTCTCGACCTGCACGCCGGCCGAGCTGCGCACCAGGCCGCCATGCTCCGACAGCAGCTCGATGCGATAGACGGGCCGCGGCACGGTGGCGTTCGCCATCTCGAAGACGGTCAGCGCGACCAGATCGAGGATCTGGAAGCCGGGAAAGACGAGCAGGCCGATGCGCTTCATGGGGACGCTCTGGAGTTTGTCCTAAAACGAGGCAAACACGTTGTTTGAGACGCGAGTGTCGAGCCTGACGTTCGCGCTGTCAATCCACCCACCGATCACAGGACACACGTCATGGGCACTCAGGCATCGGCGCGGTCCATGCGGACCGGCTGGCGAGGTGCGGCGTCGGTCTGATCCTCGTGGCACGCAACGGTGCCGCCGAGCGCGACCGGCACCGGGTCCTAGGGCGTCGCCGGCGTGCCGGTCGCGAGCGCCGCGGTGAACTGCATTGCGATGCCGTTCATGCAGTAGCGCAGGCCGGTCGGCTTCGGCCCGTCATCGAAGACATGGCCGAGATGGCCGCCGCAGCGGCGGCAATGCACCTCGGTGCGGACCATGCCGTACTTCAGGTCGCGCCGCTCGCCGACCGCGTTGGCGAGCGGTTGCCAGAAGCTCGGCCAGCCGGTGCCGCTGTCGAACTTGGTCTTCGAGGAGAACAGCGCGAGCTGGCAGGCGGCGCAGCTGAATTGGCCGGGCCTGTGCTCGTCGTTCAACGGGCTGCTGAACGGCCGCTCGGTGCCCTCCTCGCGCAGCACCGCGAACTGGCTCGGGCTCAGCAGCTTGCGCCATTCGGCCTCGCTGCGGGTGATCTCGAAGGTCTCGGCATCGGCCGCTTCGGCACGCGGCGAGCCGAAGCCGCGCAGTTCGAGCGCCGCGCAGGCGGCAGCGCCGCCGCCGATCAGCAAGAGCCGGCGTCTCGGGAATGTGCTCATGCAAGACCTCGCGAAGTGATGGACAAAGCCGTTCGTCGCGCGATCGATGATGCTCCTTACTGCGCCACGGGAAAAGCGGGCGCATCGCCGCGTTGTTCGCGACATCGGTCAGGCGCCGGATCGCCTACAGTGTGGTTATTCGACGCACGCAACCGGCCGCACGATTGGGCGGAACGATGGGAACCCGTCACCCAGTGCGCAGAAGACCGTTGTCGCTGCCCCGCCGTACGGGGGACGCGATGTCCGGAAGCCGAGCCCGCCGCCAGCAATGGCCGCGGGCTTTTCTTGTTCACGCGGACGGTGCGGCGCGCCATTCGGCAGCTCGTGCTGCGCATGGTCGCCGGGCCCTGTCATCATCAACATTGATGATGCGGCTGGCAGCACCCGGCAGCAGCCTTCGACCGGGCAACCACCAAGGAGCATCCGATGCGCTGGACGATGGCAATGACCTCCCTCGCGCTCGGCATCGCGCTGACGCTGGCTCAGCCGTGCCGGGCCCAGGACAAGCCCTACACCGAGGGCACGATCTGGTCGATCTCGTTGATCAAGGTGAAACCGGGCATGTTCGACGTCTACATGCGCGACATCCTGCCGATGCGCAAGAAGCTCGACGAAGAGGCGCGCAAACAAGGCCTGGTGCTGTCGAGCCACGTCTTTTCCGGCCTCTCGAGCGGCAAGGACGACTGGGATGTCATGTTCATGGACGAGTACAAGAACTGGGCCGCGTTCGACGGCTTGAACGCCAAGTACGACGCGATCATGAAAAGGATCGTCGGCGACGAGAGCAAGCAGGTCGACGTGATGACGAAGCGGGTCGAGGTGCGCGAGATCATCGGCGAGAAGGTGATGCAGGAGCTGATCCCGAAGTAGCGGCGAGCGATGGGCGCGAGCTGATCCCGCGCGCGCGCGCTGGTCGCACGCCGCGAGGCCGAGCGCGCGCGACGGGCCGCCTGAGCGGCAAGCCCGCACGGGAGGGAATTCACCTGCCTGTCGGCGCGGATGTTGCTTAAGCTGTCGCCGGTAGCAGGAACGTCCGGCATGCACGAAGCATCACTCCCATCGCCGTTGGCCAATGGCCCCGCGCCGCAGGCATCGAAGCGGGTCGTGCACGCGCGAGATGCGGAGGAGCAGGCGCTCGGATTGGCGCCGCTCGACCAGTCGTATCAGCAGCTTTCGAGCGGCAAGTTCTCCGGCAGCCTCTTCTCGCTCACGGTGGGTGACGTCACGGTGTTTCGCGAGACGCTGAACCAGAGCGTCTATCAAACCGGTCACTCGGAGGCGCGACACATCACCATCGCGGTCGCCTGCGAGCTTTCGGAACAGGCGTACTGGAACGGGCGCCACATCGGCGAAGACGCGGTCGTCGCGTTTTCGCCGGGCCGGGAGTTCGAGTTGCGCACGCCCTCGCATGCGGTCTGCGTCGGGATATCGCTGCCACCGCGCATGCTGCACTCGCTCGCGCCGGATCTCTCCCCGGAGCATTGGGTGAGGCACTTCGCCTCGATGGACTGCTGGATGGATGGCGGCAGGGCGAAATCCGCTCTGGCGGCCCGGCTCGAAGCTGCCTGCCTGGATCCGTCCGGGTCCGAATCGGAGGGTCTGTGCGCCGAGGTCCGTGACCTCACCGAACTCACCATCGACTACATCGCCGGCATTCTGGACCGGCACCCGGCTTCCGCTCCCAAGCTCAGGGCCGGCAGTTATCCGCGCATCGCCAGGCGTGCCCGAACCGTCATGACCGAACGGATGGACGAACCGATCTCGATCACCGGCTTGTGCGACGAACTCGGCTGTTCGCGCCGCGCCTTGCAGTACGCGTTCGAAAGCATATTCGGCGTCAATCCCGTCGCTTACCTTCGAACGCTTCGACTCGCCGCGGCTCGAAAGGCGCTGACTTCCGACCGCAGCGGCACGACGGTGCAAGGCGTCGCGGCCGCGGTTGGCTTCGCGCATCTGCCGAGGTTCGCAAAAGACTACGCCCGCATGTACGGGGAAAGACCCTCCGAGACGCTGCTCGGACGCCGTTGACTGCATGCCGCGGTGCTCGTTGCGGGCATCACGTCGTCGGAACAGGCGGCTAGCGGTCCGCGCAGGGCCGCTCGTGCTTCGTCGATCGAGAGCAGCTTCTCTCGAGGCTTGCCGCGTGCCTCGCCTCTCGTCTTCTCGACATGATCGAGCGCACGCCAGTCAGCATGCGTCAGTGTCTCTACGCCCCGCTGCTCGAACAACGCCCGCAAGTCTCCGCTGCGGGATGTCGAGTCATCGAGCAATTGGGGCAGTCGCTTCAACAGCGACTGCACGGTCTCGTCCGCATCGGCACGGTTCGTACCGATGATTCCCGTCGGGCCGCGTTTGGCCCAGCCCGCGACGAACAGGCCGGGCACTTCGCGCCCGTCGATTCCCAAGACCTGGCCGGCATCGTTCTCGATCGCGCCGGCAGGGCTGTAGGCGGGCACGCCGGCCAGCCGCCTGCAGGAGAAGCCGACGCAGCTGACCGCGATGCCGCAAGGGATCGTGATGGCGGCTTCGCCTTCTGCTCCTCCACGCGAAGCGGACGGTCGAACGACGACCGCGCTGACCTTGCCCTCGCCCACGAACTCCGCGGGGACGACCTTGAACCAGAGGTTCACGATCAAGCGGCCGTCATCGGCGATGCTCGGGACCGGCGTGGCGTTCGCCTTCAGCCACTGAACCACCCGGACGGAGTCCGGGCCGCTGATCCCGGCCCATTCTTCATCGCCAAGGGTGCCCAGCTGCGGCATGCAGATCCGCACATTGGGCAGATCAGCGAGCTGCCGGAACTCCTTGAAGCTGAACTTCACGCCGCCAGGTCCGCTCCGACCCAGCATGTGCACTTCGCGTATGCGTCTGCTGCGAAATTCCTTCAGCATCGGCTCGGGGATGTCCGACGCCTCCAGGTCGTCGAGGGCGCGAACCAGCAGGCGACACACGTCGAGCGACACGTTTCCGTTGCCGACGATGACCGCGCTCGATACGCCAAGGTCCGGTGCCAGCGCTGCGTGATCCGGATGTCCGTTGTACCAGCCGACGAACGCGGCCGAGGTGAACACTTGTCGCAGCGACTCGCCGGGCACGCCGACCGGGCGGCCGACGGCGCTGCCGGTCGCGAGCACGACCGCGCTGCAGTGCGCGCGGATCTCGTCGAGCGGCACATCGGTTCCGATGTCGACGCCGGCATGCAGGAACACCCTGTCACCCGATGCGATCTCGTCGAACACGGCAGTGACTTGTTTGAGCTTCTGGTGGTCCGGCGCGACGCCGTAGCGCACGAGCCCATGCGGTGCTGCCGTACGCTCGATGATGTGAACCCGGCAATCGGGTACTGCGCGCAGCAAGGCCTCCGCCGAATAGAAGCCGCTCGGGCCGGCGCCGACGACCACGAACGTCGGTCTCATGCGCTGCATTTCAGTATCCGAGTGCCGCCTGGCGCTGCACGGCCGTGGGCAGCGGCGTGGAACGTTCTCGCACGCTCGGCAGCGCTTTGGCCTGCGTCCGGTTGGTCTCGAGCCAGACCTCTTGATCGGGCAGCAGGTCGAAGCTGTCGACGATCGCATGGACCGGACAGATCGGCACGCAGGCCCCGCAGTCCACGCAGAGGTCGGGCTCGATGTAGAGCCGGGTGCCGTCGCCGCGGAAACAGGCGACCGGGCAGACCATGACGCACTCCGTGAATCTGCACTGATCGCAGTTCGCCGTCACAACATGAGTCATTCCGAAGACTCCTTCAAGACTGTCAGAGGAGATTCAAGAAAAAGAGCATTCAGGCCAGGCTCACTTCGACCAGGTTGTCGGAGAACGTGGGCGCCCGTCCGAGATCGGCGAACGCCGTCGGGTTCAACGCTGCCGGCGTGGCATGCGACCGGGTCTTGTCGACCCAGTAGCCCAACGGGGCAACAACCACGCCAGGCATCGCGTCGTCCGTGACGCGGGCGACCGCCGTGAAGGCGCCACGGGCGTTGTGAACCTTGACGACCGCGTTATGCCCGATGCCGCGCCGCGCAGCGTCGTGGGGGCTGATCATCACGAACTGCTCGCCCTGGTGCGCGAACTGGCGCTTGATGTTGGGATAGTTCGAGTTGATGAACGCATGGCTCTTCGGGGACATCATCGACAGCGGGAACCTCGCGGCCAGCTCCGGGGTCTTCGTCGCCGATTCGTGCCGCGCATGGTACGTCGGCAGCGCATCGACCGGACCGCCGTCCTGATGGTCGTTGGAGCCTTGGCGGAACACCGGCAGGACGAAGTTGCCGCCGGCCGCCATCGACGCCTGGAGTTCGACCTTGCCCGAAGGGGTCGGGAAGTTCCCTTCGGCGTGAGGCGCGTACGCTGCCGGCGAGGGCATGTTGAGTCGCATGTAGCCGGTGGCTCGCAGCTTTTCCATCGTGATGCCCGCCAGCGCCGGGTTGTCCCACAGCATCGAGTCCTGCATGATCTGTTCGTCGTCGCGGTAGAAGAACGGGTCGTCGAAATCCATCGCCTTGGCGAGCCGGCGGAACAGCTCGGAGTTGCTGACGGCTTCGCCGATCGGCTCGATGGCCCGCGCGTTGTGCGTCATGTAGAAGTGGCCCCACGAGAACATCAGGTCCACCTGTTCGGCCTGGGTGGTCGCCGGCAGCAGCAAGTCCGCGTAGCGGGCCGTGTCGGTGATGAAATGCTCGCTGACCACGGTGAACAGATCGTCGCGTGACAACCCTTTCAGCAGTGCCGCCTGGTCGGGCGCGACGACCACGGGATTGCTGTTGTAGACGAACAGCGACTGGACCGGCTTGTCCAACGGCAGCTCGCCGGTGAGCGCGCGGCCGAGATGCCACTGGTTGATCACGCGGGTGCCGGGCGGAATGAACTCGGCACGGTGCAGGCCCGCCCAGTTGATCGGGAACGCCCACAGCGGCAGTTGCAGGATGCCGCCACCGGTCTTGCGCCAGGCGCCCACCAAGGCGGGCAGGCTGGTCAAGGCCCGGACCAGCTGGCCGCCGCCGGCGGAGCGTTCGATGCCCACCCCGATGCGGATCGCGGCCGGCTGCGTGGCCGCGTACTCGCGCGCCAGGGTCCGGATGACCTGCGCATCGACCCCGGTCTCCTCGGCTGCGAATTCGGGCGTGTAGGGCTGGACGTGCGCCTTCAGTGCCTCGTACCCGACGGTGTACTTGTCGACGTAGTCCTGGTCGACCAGGCTCTCGTTCACGATGACGTTCATCATGGCCAGCGCCAGCGCCGCATCGGTACCCGGCTTCACGCGGATGTGCTGGTCTGCGAGCTGGGCTCCCTTGGTGCGCACCGGATCGATGACGATCACCTTGGCGCCCTTTCGTTGCGCCTTCTCGACGAACGGCCACATGTGCGCGTTCGTGCTGAGCATGTTGCAGGCCCACAGGATGATGAGCTTCGAATACTGAAAGCTCTCGGGGTCCATGCCTGGGGTCGGCCCCACCGTCATGATGTAGGCGGTGCAGGCGGCCGAGTCGCAGAACGTGCGCTCGGAGACCGTCGCGCCCAGCTTGTTGAAGAACGGATCGCCGACGGTCAGCCCGTTGACCAGCCCCTGCGTGCCGAGATAGCTGTACGGCAGGATGGCCGTGGGCCCGTGTTCGGCCATGATGCTGCGCCAGCGGGTCGCGATTTCGGAGAGCGCATCCTGCCAGCTGATGCGCTCGAACGTCCCGGCGCCCTTGGGGCCGACTCGGCGCATCGGGTAGAGCACCCGTTCGGCATGGTTCACCCGCTCCTCGTAGTGATTCGTCTTCGCGCAGAGCCTGCCTTGGGTGAACGGATGCGACGGGTTGCCTTCGACGCGGGTGACTTTGCCGTCCTTGACCTTCACCATCATGGAGCATGTGTCGGGGCAGTCATGAGGACACGCGCCCAAAACAGTGCGCTCCTGGCCTGTGTTGGTTTCAGTGCTCATCGCTCTCTCCGGCTGCTGCGTTACAGGAACCATTTCAGCACTTTGGCGATCACGGCGTTAGCCAGATTCGGCAACTTGGGTGACGACCCCGTGTGACAGCGCGACGGTCTGCATTCCCACACTCGATGGTTCATTTCGCGACATGACAATCCTGACCAACAACACCGGCCACCGGCGAGTGCCCCGCGCGTCGTGGGCTCGGCTGGCTCTCGCACTCGCGAGCTGTCTGTGCTGCGTTGCGGCCCACGCGCAGCAGGATCCGGCGGATCCGCCCGTGCAGGCAGCGTCGGGTACACCACCTGCGCCGAAGCCGGAGATCGTCGAGATCGCGCTCCAGGGCGCCGCGACCTTCGGTGGCGACGTGAACATGGTGACCGATGTGTTCAAGCCTGCAGGACCCGGACCTTTCCCCGTGCTGCTCTTCTCGCATGGAAGGGCCGGGAACGCCGTAGACCGCAGCAAGCTGACCCGGCCCATCCCTTCGGATCAGGTCAGCTTCTGGCTCGGCAAGGGGTACGCGGTGGTCGCGCCGATCCGTGTCGGCTATGGAGCGACCGGTGGGCCGGATGCCGAAGCCAATGGCGTGAGGTTCGACACCGAGGGACGGTGCGTGGGACGCCCCGATTTCCGAGGGACTGCCGAGGCAGCCGGCAAGACGGTCGTCGCCACGCTGGCCTGGCTTCGTTCTCAGCCCTGGGCAGACACGCAGCGAGTCATCCTCGAGGGCCAGTCCGTCGGCGGGTTTGCCACCGTGGCAGCGGCCGCCCACAAGCCCGACGGGGTCCTTGCCTTCATCAACTTTGCTGGCGGCACGGGCGGCAACCCCGGGCGATCACCAGGCCATGGATGCGATCCCGATCAGCTGACGGAGCTCTACACGGAGTTCGGAAAGACGACGTCGATTCCCAACATCTGGATCTACGCCGAGAACGATCAGTACTGGGGGGCGGACGCTCCCAAAGCCTGGCATGCCGGGTTCGCAAAGGGTGGAAGCAAGACCCTGTTCGTGCAGGCTCCCCCGGTCGGCGATGGCGACGGCCACGGGCTGTCGAGGCATGCGCCGCGGCTGTGGGCGCCGTATCTGAACGGCTTTCTGGACTCGATCGGCAAGTGAGGATGATGCTGGCCACCGATGCGGCGGCCCGGCAGGAGCGTTTCGTCCCGGACTTGCCGCGGCTGGTCTGCGCACTTATCCTGCGACGCCGTCGCCCATCGACGACGCCGGGTCCCAGGCAGGAAGCTCGCCATGGCTGTGTTGTTCGCGATCCTCAAGGTCAGCGTGATCATCGTGCTCGCGTCGTCGTTGCTCGAGGCGCTGGCGCTGTCGATCAGAAACGGTTGGCGCAGCTACGACTGGAAGGCCGCCGGCGTCTCCGTCGCCGACTTCCTGGTGCGCGAGTACCCGCTGCGCTGGCTGCTTCCGCTGGCCTTCTGGACCGATGCGATGGACTGGTTCTGGCAGCACCGGCTCTGGACCTTGCCGATGCACCACTGGAGCGGCTGGGTGGCTTGTTTCGTCGGCCAGGAGTTCTGCTACTACTGGTACCACCGCGCCGCGCATCGGGTGCGCTGGTTCTGGTGCACTCACGCCATCCACCATTCGCCCCATCAACTGAATCTGTCGGCCGCCTACCGCTTCGGCTGGACCGGCCGGCTCACCGGCTCGCTGGCGTTCTTCATGCTCGCGCCGCTGCTGGGCATGCCACCGCGCATCGTGCTGATGCTGCTGTCGCTCAATCTTCTGTACCAGTTCTGGATCCACGCCACCTGGATCCCGCGCCTCGGTCCGCTGGAGTGGGTTCTGAACACGCCTTCGGGGCATCGTGTTCACCACGCGTCCAATCTCGAATACCTGGACGGGAACTACGGCGGCGTGCTGATCGTGTTCGACCGCCTGTTCGGCACCTACATCGCCGAGCGCTCCGACACACCGTGTCGCTATGGGCTGGTTCGGTCCGCGACGACCTACAACCTGCTGGTTGTCGAGTTCGATCACTGGCGCGCGCTGTGGCGTGCCCTGCGAGCAGCAGGGTCGGTGCGCCAGGCATGGGGCTACCTGTTCAAGCCACCCGGTTGGCGGCCCGACGGGCTCGGGGAGACCACCGAGGATCTGAGGCGGCGGGGCGGTCACCCCTTGCGTCCCCTCGCCCGCTGATGCACCAGCCAGACCGCATTCACCTGAACGTTCTCCGCCAGGCGCGCCGCCGCAGTCGCCTGGCTGCTCAGCAAAGCCAGCCCCTGCTGCACCAGGTTCATCTCCTGATCGACATACTTCGAGACGGTGTTCGCCTGGCGGATCTCGCCCATCTCCTGGCCCAGTTCCGCCAGGCCCTCCATCCACTGCGCATGCAGCGACCACCACTGGTTCAGCACCGCCTCGCCCATCGCCCAGGCCTCGCGCACCGCCGAGACATCGAATGCGAAAGCAGGCAGCGCGGCCACTGTCTCCGCGGCCTGGGCTGATTGGCTGCTCGCCAGATGCTGCAGCAGCAGCCACAGCGACTCCGCGCGCGCCACCGGTGGCGGCGCCCGCTTCTCGTTCGGGCTCGCCGGCAGCACCGCGGTCGCCAGGCGCTGCTGCGAGCGGAACAAGTCCCCGGCGCGGGGAACCGCGGCATCCATCATCGAGCCGTGCATCTTGCGCATCGTCAGCCTCCGCCCAATCGAGTCAGCATCCGGTGGATCGCCTTGATCTGCACTGCGTCCCGCGAGTAGTAATCCGGGTTGTCGGCCGACCGGGCGCTGTAGCCCCACCAGTCCCAGCAGCCCTCGGGGTTCTGCGTGACGCCGTTGTCGATGCCCTCGACCTGCGGATACAGCACGACGATGTCGTTCGCCTCGGCGACCTCGTTGTAGCCGGTGGTCGTGATGTAGCGGTTGCCGAAGGGCGGGTCGTTGGCCCGGTCGGGCCGGCCGTTGGACAGGTCGACGTAGTTGTAGCCCTGCTTGCAGCCATGCAG
>Ga0105239_10001428_pt1 | contig 31873 bp, 19 predicted proteins | sample KBSC44metaG_FD_92761 | JGI IMG/M metagenome (GOLD analysis project Ga0105239, IMG submission 92761) | Corn rhizosphere microbial communities from Kellogg Biological Station, Michigan, USA - KBS C4-4 metaG | ecosystem: Host-associated > Plants > Roots > Rhizosphere > Soil | place: Michigan, USA...
CGAAAGGCTGCAGGTCTCTTCCCTCAGAACAACGAGTTCCCCCAATTCCTGGCCCGGGCCTCCGCCAGCCCCGCGCCCGCCGCCCATTAAGGCGATTCAATCACCACTTTCTGGACACCCGATCCGCGCCCTGCGATCCAAATGTCGAAGGCAAGGGTATTCGATACCAGCCGTTGCGGGCTGAAGTAGGCGAACAAGGGTCTTGAACTGGCCGGAAAGCTCGAGTTGCTATTGGAGATGGTCGTCCAGGTATTGCCGAAATCCGTCGTCAGGAACAGGCCCGCATCCGCCGCGCCGGCAACGGCCGTATTGACATTCAGCGAATCCAGGGCGATCATAAAGGGTTGCCAGTAGGACCCGAAGGTCGTAAAGGGGGTCGGCCCGGTGTTTACCCGGTTCTCATAGAGTCCATTTCCCGTCATCAGGTTATTCAGGCTGTTCATTTGCGTCCAGTTGGTCCCGAGATTCGCGGTGGCCCACATGCTGAAAGAATTCTGGGGACTGATGCCGCAGACCATGATGTGGTTGGCATCGCCCGGGTTTACGCCGTAGACCGTGACATCGCTGATGCCGGCCGGCAACGGCACCATCGTCCAGTTGCCCTGGGCGGAGACATTTTTGTAATACAGCTGGCCCGGCTCGCCGGCGCCATCCGGGTTGCCGGGAGTGCCAAAGGACCCCGAATGATAAAAGATGACGGGCGCGCCATTGAGCCATGAAGATTGCAATCCCCCCACATAGTTCTGCTGGCTCAGCGTGGTGGGGATGCCCATATTGATCCAGTTGATCGGGTTATCATCGATATTGTCGGTGCCATAGATACCTCCCAGGGTTCCGCTGTTGACCGGGTCTCCAAACACGACGGCCATGCTGTAGGGAGCAAAATCCACCACCGAACGCTCGCTTTTCCAGCCCAGCAGCGGCGCGTTGGAGGGATAGTTGGGGATCTCCGCCGGGCTGCCGAAATTCTGTTGAGCTTTAAAGATCCGGAATGCCCTGCCCGGGCTGAAAAAACCATTGTCCCATATGATCCTGTCTGACTGGGCGGCATCCACGAAGGCGTCGCAGCAGTCGGGGTTGTTCCAGGCCGGTACTCCGCTGAAGACGCCCTCGCCGGCATTGATCGTCCCCCAGACCCCGTTGTCCTGCAGGGCATAATAGAGCCCATAAACTCCGGGCGGACCCATCTTTGTCCCATCGAACCCATAGACCCAGGTGGCATGGATGGTCGTGTCCGGCTGGGTCCAATTGGGAGTCTGGCACGCCGGCGCCACGGTATTCTGGTTGAGATAAACGCCCCCGTCATTGCTGTACAGCAGGGGGCAGCCCGCCGTCACACGCGGATCGAAGAGGACATCACCCCCATCATTATGCGCTCCATTCTGCGCAAGGGTCCAGCTGTTCAGCGGCACGCGGGTCGGACCTCCCGGGGCGGGATTGGCCGGGGTCGTCCCCGTTGCCTGGTAAAGGTCGACATCGCCGTAGAAAAGATTAAAATGCGTGGCGTCGACGGGCACGGTCTTCACAAAAGTGATCCGCCCCTGGGCGTTCCCATTGGGTATGGTGAACTGGAACGGCCAGGTATGTCCGCCGTCCGTGGATTCGAGGATGTTGGTCCCGTTTGTCGCGAAGAGGACATAGTTTTCGAACGGGGAGGCCGCGATCGATGCCGTGACCCCGCCTCCCGGCCCGTTGATGGGCGCGGTCCAGGTATTGCCGGCATCGCTGGATGAATAAAATCCGTTGTCGCCAATGACATCGACGAGGCCGTTGCCCGCCGCAAAGACTGCATAGATCTGTTCTGCCGGATCACTGGGCGTAGGATCCACATAGTCCCAGCTCTGGCCGCTGGTAAACGTCCGGGCCAGGCCGCAATTTGTGCCTACAAAGACATTGTCCGGGTTCTGCGGATCGATGGCGATCTGCCAGGCAGAAGGCTCGGCCGCCCGGGTGGCAACGGCACAGTTCAGCGTAGGCAAGGGAGCGTTCGACCAACTGTTGCCGCCATCGACACTGACACTGAGACCCGACAACGAATTCCGGGTGCCGCCGCTATTCACCTTCCCGTCAAAAAAAGAAGTCGCGTATACCTGGCTGTTCGACCGGGGATCGACCTTTACGTCCCAGGTAGCCGAGGGCAGGTAGCTGGTGACCTTATGCCACACCTTGCCCTGGTCGGCGCTGTTCCAAAGCCCGCCCCACTCGGAGGCGGCATACACGGTGGAGAGGTCCTTCGTGCTACCGAGATGATTGACCCGGCCGCCACTCGATCCGTTGGGGCTGGTGCCGTTGGTCTGTGAAGGGTTGATGTCGAACCAGCTCGTGCGGATCTGCGCATGGCCGGTGGCGGGGACCGACAGGAACATCGGCAACAGGATCACGGTGAGGGAAAAGAGCTTGGCGTGCATAAAATGGCGAATTGGCGGTGAGGTTTAATGATTGTCGATGGGGCAGATGGGGGCGGAAAAAAGCATCTCCCGCGATGTCTGCCAGCTGCCTTCGTGCAGCATGCACATGCGGAGGCGATAGGTGAGTCCCGGCCCCACGTCGGTCAGCAGCAGCGTATGCTGTCTGAGTGCGGGCCCTTGCACGGCTTTGGCCGAAGTATCGGCCTCCCGCAGGCGAAAGTCCACCACCTTGGGGAAGAGGGAGGGTCCGGTCAGCAGGACGGCGGCGGAATCCTTAAGGTAGTTGCTGTGAAGGGCAAGGGCGAAACGCCGGTTGGGGGTCAACGGGAATACCGTGCTGTAGTAGTTGTTCTGAAATCCCCGGTATAGCAGGGCGATATCCATCCGGACGTTCGTGTCGGCTTGCGCGGAGGTCCAGGACACCTGTACCAGGGGGATGATCCCGCCGGCGGCCCTGGAATATTGGCAGTCCACCCTGATCTCGGGCTCCCAGCCCATCGGCTGCTGGGAAGTATCGACGGCTTTGTCCAGCTCCGCCTGCGTGGAGATGAATTTCTTCCAGTTTTGATTGAAATTTCGGAAAACGGTGTCGCGCGGGTGTGTCTCGTTGGTCACTTGTTGATCGAGATCGATCTGGCCTTCCCCGTTGTTTCTTCCCGGGTGACAAGCGGCAAGGAGGTAAAGCAAGAACAGGGAGCAGCATGCTGCCGGCAAACGGAGATGCATAGAATAAGATTTAGGATTAATGGTCACTGAATTTAAACCTAATTTTTGACATTGTACGATTTTTTTTAATTTGTGGGTATGATCCCGTTCAACATACCTTATTCTAGCGGCAAAGAAACGGCGTGCATGCAAGAGGCGCAGGCACTGGGTCATATTGCCGGGAACGGGCATTTCACAAGGCTTTGCGGGATCGCGGCGGAGCGGTTGTTCGGGTATAAGCCGGTTTTTTTCACTCCTTCCTGCACATCGGCGCTTACGATGGCCGCCCTGCTCTGCGATCTTCGTCCGGGCGACGAGGTTATCCTTCCGAGTTTTACTCATCCCGGCACCGCCAATGCTTTTCTTTTGGCCGGCGTTACCCTGCGCTTCGCGGATTGCGGCCCGGATCAGCCGAATATCGATCCTTTGTCGGTTAGCCGGCTCATTGGTCCGCGCACAAGGGTATTGGTCGTGGTCCACTATGCGGGTGTCGCTTGTGACATGGCGGCTTTCCGCGGAATAGCCGGCCGCCATGGGCTCTGGCTGATCGAGGACGCCGCGCACGCCATCGGCGCCCGCTTCGGCGATGAGTGGTTGGGGTCACAGGGGGATATGGCGGCTTTTTCGTTTCACGAGACCAAGAACATCACCTGCGGCCAGGGAGGAATGTTGGTGGTGAACAGGCCGGAGCTGGAAAGCAGGGCGCGGGAGATCTGGCAACAGGGGACCAATCGCTGGGATTTCGAGCAGGGAGCCGTTCCTCATTACACCTGGACCCGTACCGGCGGCGCCTTTCTGTTGCCCGATCTGAACGCGGCCTATCTTTATCCCCAGCTTTGTTCCGTGAACGAGATCAATGCCGGGCGGATGGAGCGCTGGCGGCAGTATTATGAGACGCTGCTTCCGCTGCAGGAGGAAGGCCTGTTCCGCCTGCCGCAGGTGCCGGTCTATGCCTGGCATAACGCACATATTTTTCATCTCCTTGCGGCGACCCCATCTTTGAGGGATGGGCTGATCGCTCATCTCAACCGGCTGGGGATCCAGGCCGTTTTTCATTACATCCCGCTGCATAGCAGTCCTCATGGGGGCTACAGCCAGGAGGATGCACCGCTTCCCTATGCCGATGACCTTGCTTCCCGGATCGTGCGCCTGCCCCTTTACAACCGGTTATCCCTGGACGAGGTAGGGCGGATATCCGGCGCCGTGTTGGAATGGGCGTTCAAAAATTCAACTTACCACCATGGAACCCAATTCACCCCCCGACCTCGACCGCTTCATCCTTAACCTGGAGCGGCAGTTCGATCATCCGATCCCCGGCGGACTGCAAGCGGACGCTCTCTTTCGCGATCTCGCGGAATGGACCTCGCTACAGGCGCTGGTCGTGATCTCCAGTTTCGACTGGGACTATGGCGTCAACGTCTCCGAAGCGGAATTGGGGAAGGCCCGGACCATCGCCGAGCTTTTCCAATTGGTCACTGCAAAAATCCAGGAACGCTGATGCCGCCGTTTGCCATCAACGGGATCCGCATCGCGGGAGTTGCCGCCGCCGTCCCTGTCAGGACGGAATACAATAACCAGTTGCCGATACTCGGCCCACAGGAAAAAAGCGAGATCCTGCACAAAGCAGGCATCGGGGTGCGCCGCGTGGCGCCCGCGGGTCTCTGCGCCTCCGATCTATGTATCGTCTCGGCAAGGAGGCTGCTGGCCTCGGCCGGCATCGACGGTAGCGAGATTGGGGTGCTCGCCTTCGTGACCCAGACCCCCGACTACCTTCTGCCGGGCAACAGCATGCTCGCGCAGCAATCGCTGGGCATCCCCGCGCAGGCCCTCCTGCTCGATCTCCACCAGGGCTGTGCCGGCTATATATATGGGCTATCCGTCATTACGGCAATGATGGCCGCCGCCGGCAGAAAGTATGGGTTGCTGCTGGTCGGCGATACCATCACCCGGCTTCTTTCCCGTGGTGACCGGACGACCCTGCCCATCTTCGGCGATGCAGGTTCGGCCACGCTGCTCAGCCTATCGCCGGCGGCTCCGCCGCTGGTGTTTCACCTGGGCGCCGACGGCGGGGGTTGCGGGGCTATCCGGGTGGAGGCAGGCGGGAGCCGGCATCCCTTCACCGAGGCCAGTATGGTTTCGGCGGCGATCTCACCCGGCGTAAGGAGGGCGCCGATGCACATGGCCATGGAGGGGGTCAACGTCCTGAACTTTTCTCTCCGCAACGTCGTTCCCAACATCCGCGCGCTGATGGAGCATTGCGGGCGTTCGAACGACGACATCGATCAATTCGTTCTGCACCAGGCCAACCGCATCCTGAATGACTCCATCACGAAGCGGCTCGGCATCCCTGCCGAAAAGGCGCCGGAGACCCTATCCGTCTTCGGCAATACCAGTTGCGCCACCATTCCGCTGACCCTGGTCTATCGTCTCGGCGGTTGCCTGCGGGCCGGCCCCCGCAAGCTCCTGCTCGCCGGCTTCGGAGCCGGTTTCTCCTGGGGTTCCGCGTTGGTGGAGATGGGTCCTTGTATCTGCCCCGACCTGATAGAAACCGACAGTCTTCATGAATAGTCCCGATCCGCACATACCACAGGTCTCGGTGATAGTGCCCGTTTATAACGGGGCTGCCACGTTGCCGCCGCTTTGCCTGGGGATACGAAAGGCCATGGAAGCCTTGTCGCTTTCCTTTGAGATCCTGTTGGTCGATGACGGAAGCACCGATCGGAGTTGGGAGACCATCGACAGCCTGCATGCCGGTTCGCCCTGTGACCTGAAAGGCTATCGCCTCGCCCGAAACGGCGGTCAGCAGGCGGCCACGCTCTGCGGACTGCTCCGGGCCAGGGGGGAATTCATCATCACCATCGATGACGATCTGCAGACCCCGCCCGAAGAGATCGCCGTTCTCTGGCAGGCCGCCCGGGACACGCAGGCCGATGTCGTCTATGGCGTCTGTCCGGCCTTAAAACATAATCCCGTTTATAACTTGTCAAGCAGGCTCTTCCGCCGCGTCTTCCGGCTGATATCCGGCGGCTATCCGGATGGCTCCTCGTTCCGGCTGATCAGGGCTTCGACGGTGAGGATGATGGAGATCACCCCCTGGGTCTTTATCGACGCTGCTTTGAGCTGGGTCACCGAGAACATTGTCACGGTGAAGGTGCGGCATGAAAAGCGCCGGTCCGGCCGGTCCGGCTATTCGCCGGTGAAGATCGCCAACCTCGCCCTGACCCTGGTCATCGTGTACAGCACCCTCCCGCTCCGGCTGATGATCTGGGCCGGACTGGGCACTTCCCTTGTCTCCTTCAGCCTGGGCCTTTTCTTTCTTTATCGCAAGTTGACAGTCGGCGCCCAGGTCGGTTTCTCGGCGCTCATCGTGACCCTCACCCTTACTTCGGGGGTGATCCTGCTCGGTCTCGGTATCCTGGGCGAGTACATTTCGCGCATCTACGCCATTCAGACCGGCCGCCGGCCCTTCACGGTCAAATCCGAACTAACATGATCTTTTCCCGCTATGGCCTGGATTTCCAGCGCCTCGAATCCGGCCACCTGGAAATGGTCAGGGGTTGGCGAAATGCCGATTGGGTAAGGGCGCATATGCAGTACCGCCACATCATTACGCCGGAGGCTCAGCTGGCCTGGTTTTCCGCATTACACCCGCGCCGCAGCTGGTATTTTGTCGTGCACCGGGAAGCGAACCCCTTTGCCCTGGTGCAGGTGAAGGATATCGACTGGCGGCAAAAAAAGGGGGAAGCCGGCGCCTTTGCCGGCAGTCCGGGTTATCTCGGACATCCCCAGGCGGCGCTGGCCATCCTGGGCCTGATGGATTTCGCTTTTTTCATCCTTGGCCTGCAGGGCCTCGAAGCCAAATACCACCCCGATTTCAAGGAGATCGCGATGTTGAACAGGCAGCTGGGCTATGAGCCATTTGCCGGAGAGGCGGATGGGTTTATCCGGGCTTCGGTGTCCGCCGGCCGCTACCTGCAACACGCCGGCAAACTCAGGCGGGCAGGAGAGACCGTTTATGGAAGACAAACCCGCCTGGCGGGTGGGGACCAGTGGCTGGAAAGAAAGGCGGCGAAGTCGCGGGACCTCCCCGGACAGTGGTGAACGGCATTTCATGACCGCCAACGGCGCGGCTCGAGTGCAAGGGAAAGCCGGATCGGGATGGCGGGGTGCAGGCCCCAGCGGATCATCCGGTAGAGAAAGTTCTTGTCGCCCCAGGGAAACCGCCGGCTGTCCAGATCGGGCCACAGCCGTTCTATTGCTTTGTGAAACTCGCCGCGATTGAAATTTAGCAACTCCGGGTCGCGCCGTTTGAAGATCTCCATTCCAAGATGGAAGGTGAGGAATTCCCGGTCGAGGAGTTGGAAGTTCCGCGCGAAGCAGAACAGGTTTTGAGAAAAGACGATCTCGATATACGGGATGCCGATGCAGACATCGGCCAGTTGGAAACGCGGATAGAGGTCGCGATGAAAGATGAAGCAGTCGAAGCCCGGATGGGGGCGTCCCGGCGAGGCGTACATCTTCGGCAGGTCCTTTACCCCTTCGAACCGGTCCGGCAGGCGCCGCCGGTTGATCATCAGGGCGTCGTGGCCCGCGGCGATCCGTCGTGCCACCTCGAGATAGAATTGGGGTTGCAGCGCGATGTCCACATTGGTATAGATCAGGTATTCCGCGGCCGATTCCTCGTAAAGCCGGTCGAGCAGATCCCGCAGCAACGGCAGTTTTCTCGGTCGTGAAAATGCCGCCAGGTCGAGCACAGAACGCCGGAGATCGGCTGTTTGCCTGAAAAAGCCCGGGATGACGGGCCTGTCTTCGGGGAACTGGGCGCTGAGCAGATCGACCCTCACGCGCCCCGCCGCCCATTCCTGTGCCACCCGCATCGACTCGAAGGTGACCGGCTGGTTCCGGCTTAGTTCGGCGGCCGCCGGCGCCGACACGGGATTGATCACGTGCGCGAAATGCATCATAAGCTGAGATTCGGGTTCTTTCCTGGCGCTAATATAAGCCGCGCTGGCGGAATGATCCCGCGAGAATGCCCGTACGTTTAGGCCAAAATGGATGTTTTACCCGTTATCGGCCGCGCTCATTTCAAGCCAGGCTTCGTGCCGCCGCTGACAAAAACCTTCATTCCGCGAAAATGGAGGATGAGAATGGCGACGCTCAAAAGCAGGGCAGCAAAAAAAGCCGTTTTTCGGAAGAGCACCCCGATCCCGCAGATCCCCTCGAGCAGCTTGATGAAGATCATAAACGCCTTGTTGTATCCCAGCATCACAAAGCCGGCCGCGGATTGGATAACTCCCCGCTGGATCTTTATCCCGGTGAAGATAAGCGTCGTGAGCATTACCACGAACCCCAGCACAAAGGTCATGTAGAATTGAAAATCAGTCATGTTGAAAAAATTTTCCGAATCTAGCGCCAGGGGTTGGCCCAGGAAAATCAATTCAACGGAACGGAGGAGTAATTCAATATTCGGAATAGTGTAAAAGCCAATCCGGCTTTCGACTGGCAGGCTATAATTGAAAATACCAACCAGATGGTATCGGTGGAAGCTGGCGCTGGGGGAATAACGATGATCTATGCCGCCTGTGGCCATTCCTCAATTTTCTTTAAACGGAATCCCCCCGGACCCATTGGCGCTGTTCAGCGGCCCATATTCAAACCGGTAATTTTGGGACATCCGCATGAACACCCGCACCTCGGTAGACTTGAAGCCTGTTTTTGACAATTTGCTCAGGGGAATACTCTTAAAGCGAAGCCGGTACTTCTTTGCCTTGGCGATCTTTCCAGCCAGCGTGCCTTTTATGAAATGGTCAACCCCGTATGTCCACGCCTCCGCCGCGGATACCTTATGGCCCATATGGATCTTTGCGTCCAACAGCATCCATACCCTGGCTCCGTTGTTGGTCGTCCTCACATTGACATATTTTACCCCACCGACTACCTTGGCCTTGGGGTTGGCCTTGTTCAGCCATCGCTCAAACACCTCCTTTCCTGTCTTGGAATTCTTGCTGGGCGTCGCACCCATCCGCTCCAATCGCTTCGAACATTTGGGGTTATGTGCCAACACCCCATCGCGTGTGACATAATAATCATGCGTCTCTTCGACCTCAAAATTATACACGCGTGATTCCTGGAAGACATGGTGAATGGATCGAATCCGCACGGGGGCCCCGCTATTGGTCAGCAGACTATCCCCCGGTTTCAGGGCCGCAGCGTCCACCCATCCCCGATGAAGGAGATATACAGGGTGCAAGGGGGTGATGACAAGGGAATCCCCCGGCAGCTCGACCACCAGCAGTTGATCGGCTTCCCTTGTGAAGATGCGGGTCACGGCATGCGTTGCATTTTTCTGCGTCGTCTCGTCGTAGGCCGTGACGAGATCACCCACGCGAATGCTGTCGATGCGCTTGTAGCCGGCAGGAGTAAGTACCGGCGTATTCCCGCCAAAGGACAGGGCGCAGACCTCGCCACCGGCGAGGAGATCACCGGCATCTTCCCCCAGGCCGGCCATTTCTTCCCCCGCCTCAGCCGCGCCGGCTCCCGCGGAAGCGGCTCGCCCACCCTGTTTGCCGGCCTTTGCGGATCTTCCCAGCAAGGCGCCGCCGAAAGGGATAAGATCGAGCGCCAGGTATACACCGCCTTCGAGATCGGGTTGCCCGACAAAGGTAAAAGCATCCGTTGCGGCGATCACGACATCCATCGCAAAGGCGATGGAGGAAGCGCTTGCGCTGCCCACCGCCACCGATTCCGCCGCCACCACCCCGTATCTCGCCAGCGCGGCCCCACCGCTGGCAACCGCTGCGACGCCCGCCGCCGCGCCGCTGATCAGGCCGACCCAGGTCTTTGCCGAACCCCATTCCCAGTTGACGGGATTGAGATCCCCATTCAGCAGGGAGGCCGACAGGTACGCCCCCACGACGGCCGCCACGACCAGGGCGATGACAAAGACAAATTCATTCCCGTCGGGGTCCAGACCCGACAAAGGATCGCCATCGCCGTAACTGTAGGGGCTGAAATATTGATCCATCGCGTCCGGACTGATGAACCGGCCCAGATCGCTATCATAATAGCGGCTGCCAAAATAGTTGAGGCCCGTATGACTATCCAGTTCCTTCCCGGTAAACTTGGGCCTGAAATCATTGATCCCGGTGCTATTCGCGGCGTCGACACTGCCAAATGGCAGGTAGACGATGCGGTTGGTGAGACCCCCATTCTCATCCGTGATCAGCACCGTGCTCTCCACCTGGTTCTGATGAAAGAACCGCTTTTCGCCGGCAACCGGAACACCGGGTCCGTTTGGTCCGGGCGGCGTATCCGCGTAGATGGGCTCCGCCGGCAACAGGAAGGCCATGAAGAGCATCAGGGCGTTTCGCCAGACAACGAACAGGGGTACATAAAGCCGTTTCCGATTCTTGCGCCGCCGGTTCCCGAGCCAGCGGACGCTGGCCCAGCCGCCGCGGAACAACGCGACAAACAGCACCAGCCAAAGGATCAGCAACCCGAGCCCGCCGGGCCGGAGGTTTCGATCGATCCAGCCCGTTACTGCGGCGAACCTGCCCTTGTCCTCACCTGCGAGTTCCGGCCGCCGCGACACCAGCCGGACGGCTTGCCCGGCAGTGGATTCGGAGTAAACGATCCTGTCGCCGTCGGCGATGTATTTCGTATAGACCAGGCCGCCGCCCGGAAGCTTCACCGCCTCGAACATCGGCGAGAAGATATAGGTCTCCGTGTTGTTGGTATCCTTCTTGCTGATCCGGGTCCCTTCGGCATTATACACGAAGCTATTGACCAGCCGCGAGCCGCTGCCTCCCGCCAGGGTGGAGACGCTGTCGAGGTTGCCGTCTTCGTCGAAGGAATAGTTGAATCCGCCAGGCGACGCTTTGGCGCTCCCGACACGGCGCTGCCAGAGATTACCGGCAGGATCGTAGTCGAACCGGCTAGTCACGGCGCCTCCCCGGCTGATGCTGCGCAACTGGTGTTTTTTCACCGGGTCGTATTGGTAGACATCCGGGCTGGCAGACAACCGGTTCCCTGCCGCATCATAGGTATAGGTCAGATTCCCATAAGGCCCGGTGGCCGTGTCCAATCTGCCGGTGGGAAAATACCGAAACTGCTGACTTAGATCGATCGTTTTGCTTTTTTTCCCATCGCGAATACCCACCAGCTTATTGGCCCTGTTCCAGGCATACTCGTCCTGTTGCATTTGGAACGCCGCTTTCCAGGTCTCGCTGCGCGTCAGTCTCCCGAGGTTGTCATAAGCAAGGCGGTTGTTCACCCCGTTGCCATACCGGGCCCGGCGGTAGTCGCCGAGCGAAGTATAGTCTTCATAAACAGCCAAGGTATCTCCCTTCAAAAAGATGCCGGACAAATAGCTGTAGGCATACCGGTAACTCACCAGGGAGCTATCGGGATAGAGGATGCTCGCCGGCCGGCCCGTCGCATCATAGGTAAACCGCTGAACGGCGCTCTGCCGCAGCCCCGCCGACCAGGAAGAGGATTGGTGCAGCATGCCGGTATTGTCATAATCGTACCGGTATTCGTAATTACGGTTGCTGATCCGGCTCAACTGCCCCTTGCCATTGATCGACAGGGAGTCGTTATCATAGGAATAGACGGTGGTATCGGCGGACCGCCCGTTAGGCGCCATCACCCGGTTTTCCACCATCCGGCCGAGATCGTCATAGCGCATCTGTTGCTCGCCCTTTGCATCCTGCTGCCGGATGACCCAACCGTTATCGTTATAGGTAATGCGAACGGTGTCCGTCTCCGGTCGCCATTGCCCGATCATTTCATTCAGGGAGTTCCACCGGAAAACGATGTGTTCGCCGAGCGGATCGGTAATGCGGTCCAGCCGGCCCGCCAGGTCGTAATGCCAGCTCGCCTCGCCATAATTGGCAGCCTTGCTGTGATCGGGATGATAGGGACCCGATTGGCGCTTGATCTTCCCGGAGAAGCCAAATTCCTTCTTCCAGAGGAAGTACTGGCCGTCGCCGGATGGCGAAGGACTCTTCGTATAGACGATGCGGTTATCCAGGGAATCGTATTCTTCCTCCTTTTGCAGGAAAGCGCTGTCCTTGTCCCCTGCGGGTGGCGACCACACCTGGCTTAACAGCCCATGGGCATCGTACACCTGGCGGATAAAAAGCGAGTCGGCTGGAGTGCCGCCCGCTTGCTGCCCGTAATGCATCCCCCGGGAGGAATTGTCAAAAAAAGGCAGGTATTCGCGGCTTAGCCGGCCCATCCGGTCATATTGCCGGAAGCTCACCAGCCGGGTGGAGCCATCGTAGCCACTGGCCTCGCCCCGCACCTCCCTGTCCAGTCCGTCGAACCAGCTGGTTTCCCAAAGCCAGCTGGAATCCGGAACCTGTGAACGCGACCAGTCCACCGGACTCCGGGAAAGGATGCCGTAGCCATTGCCCGGGGTAGGAAGATAGGTAGTCAGGGAAGAAGTCACCAGATCGTGCGTGTAAGGCTTTGTCGTTTCGGTAACGAGGATCCTTCCAAAGCCATCGATGCCCTCATCCGGGATATGCATCTGCGTATTGCCGTTCGCATCGCGGCCGTCGATGAGGATGCCGAAGCGGGGATCATACTGGTATTCCATTTCCAGCGGCACGGTATCCGATCCGGCCGGCAGGGGCCGGGGTGAAACGACAACGATGGGAAAACTATGGAAGCGGGCATCGAAGACGATCTTGTTGTGAATACTGTCCGCCCCGGCATTGGGGGCGCTGACCCGGTCGAAGACATTGCCAAATACGTCATAATGGAAAGATTCACCGACCCATTTCCCGGCCACCCCTGCCGCGCTGCTATCCCGGTAGTTCAGTTGGTTCGTGATATTCATGACGGGATCATAGCCCGTCTTCTTCCAGGAGAGATCTCCCGGGGCCCAGCCATTCCCAAACACCGTCTGTCCATCCGGGTTAGCGCTGACCTTTTCTTCCACGGGGAAGGAACTCACCCACCATCTCGAAGCATCCGGCGCCGTGTCATACCGAAAATAGGTGTACACCGCGTGGTCCCGTTGGGCGGTATCCTCATTTTCTTCGATCCGCAAGAGCAGCCGGTGTTCGCCATCGTAGGAAAACCGGCGTTCTTTCGTTCCATTGTAATGTCCATGCGTGTAGTGATCGACGAGAACATCCTCGTTCCAGATACGATAGATCCCGCCGGCAGGGTCGGCGTCGGACAGATACCGGTAATGCACATCCCCAAGGCATTCTGAAGTATTGCGGAGGTCAAAGATCTGTTTACGGATCACGATGCCCTGGTAAGGGAATTCCGGCCGGCAGGTGGTCTCCACGGTCGTCGCGTTTTGCGGATTGCAGACGACGGTCTTCCGAAAACCCATAAAGCCGCGCCATTGGTCGATGACGGGAAGCCGGAATTCATAGAACTGGGTCAGCACGGTCGTGGCGCTGTCGGCGCTGTTGGCCATCGTGAAGCTTTTGACGACGAATTGCGGAAAGGAGGTCCCGATGTTCGGATAACGCAGGGTGGCATCGGGCAGGGTCGTGTCGGCCGCGTCAAAAGGCTGATAGCTGATGTTCGTAATGGCGCCGATGCCGTTCCGGATCCCCGTCATCAGGTCGGGGAGGTTGTTCTCGCATTGGAAATGCTGGGCCACCAGCAGGGGAAGGGAGTCGTAACCATTCTTTATTCCGGCGATGTCGAGCAGACCGTCGCCGTTGCAATCGCTGATGAACCGGTTGACGCCCTGTGTATTGATCCAGGCGGCGACCCGCGACGGGATGGGTGGCCGGCTAAAGACATAGTCGCCGTTGCCATGGGAAAGAAGGACGGCGGCATTGTTCTCACTGCCATTGAAGGCGACAAAATCGGTCAAATGGTCGCCGTTGAGGTCACCCGCGTCGATCTGCGAGAAGCCATTGTTGAAGGCCTTGACGGCGCCCGGATCGAGCGGTCGCAACCGGGCCTCGAAGGCTCCGGTACCTCTGGAGTAGATGACAGGCAGGACGGGCAGGTCTTTGTTGAAGATCGCTATATCCGTCAGCCCATCGCCATTATAGTCGCCGGCAAAGGGTTGAGCGCCGGCAGCATTGACAAGATCCTTTACGGCGGCGGGGAGGGGCTCGAGGGTAGCCGTGAACTCCGCGTCAATCCCGGTGGAGAATAACATCGGGACGCTATGATAATGGCTATTGTTGTTCAGACAGGCGATGTCCGTCAGTCCATCGCCATTGAAATCGGCCAGCAGCTGGGTGGTGCCGACGGCAGTGACATAGGCGGCGACCGTGGCGGGGAGCGGAGTGCGGACGCAAGTGAATCCGCCGCCGGGCCTTGACTGCAGAATAGGGATCGTGCGCTTATTCTCGAGAAATCCGGCCACATCGGTCAGACCGTCGCCGTTGAAGTCCCCGGTGTATTTTTTTACGCTGATGGAATTGAAGAGGGTATTGAAACCCGAATCCAATTTATAAAATGCGCCGGAGAACCGGCCGTTGCCCTGGGAGAGCAATACGGGTACGGTACCGGAATTATTTTCAAAAAAGGCGATGTCTGAGAGCCCGCCGCCGTTCTAGTCACCGGTGAGCACCTGGACATCGGGGCTATTGAACAGGGTCGAAAAGCCGGCGGGGGCCGGGGATTCGGTCGCCTGGAAGCGGACATCCCTGCGGCAAAACACGACGGAAATATTTGGCTGGTTGGTCTGAAGAAGGGCGATATCCAGCCGGCCATCCCCGTCGAAATCGGCCTTTATCTTTTGGTTGTCGTTCCGCAGGATCCTGGCAAAGGCCGGAGGGAAGGCCACCAGGGTATCGGCGAATACGGCCTCGGGTGGTCCGCCGGAATAGGCAAAACGGGTCGCCGGCATGGGATTGTCCGATGCGTCGCGCATCGACACGGAATCCAGGAGGCTCCTTCCCGTGGAAGGACTGTAGTGATAGGAGAGCCGGTATTGCCGGACAAGATTGGCCGGCGTATTCACCTCCTTCCCGTCCCCGTCGAGGTCGACATAGGTATTGATCTGCCGGATGCGCACCGGGCAGCTGGCGGCAAAGCCCGCGAGCCATTCGAGCGAGCTGTCCTGGCGGCCTTCGGTGAGGAATTCGATCATCCGCTGTGGCGCCAGCCCCGCGCGGTCGTTGCCGGTGTACGCGATGCTTCGGGGAATAAAGGCGCCGGTTGTGCTGTCCTGTGCGTACTGCAGGGCGCTGTAATTTCCGTTGCGATCGGTAACCGTGTCGGCCGCCCAGGACAGGACGGGGCCATTGGCGTTCGGCCGGATGCGGGAATCGGCGGTATGACCAAACCGGACGCGACTGCCGTCCTTTTCCACGACGGTAAAGGAGCAGGGGCCCATTCCACAGGCGCCTTCGGAGACAATGCGCATCCAGCTCTCTGTTTCCGTGCGGTATTCGGTACCGTTACGGCCATAGGCCGCGTCCTTTTCCGCAAGTGAGCTTAGGAGGCGGCCGGCGCTGTCCCGGTAGGCGATGAGCCGTTGGCCGTTGATCGCAAAGCGGTCGGCATAATTTCCATTGACACCCGATTTGACGCTATCCTGGGGGATGATCTTTCCGATACGGGTAATGGAGGAAAGACCCGAGAGGGTCCAGCCCACTCCGAGGATCCCGTCCGCGTTGAGCCCCGAATAGACCAGGCTGATCCCGGGTGTAACGCCGTTGATCCCCGGTGGCGGATCGATATCGATACGGTAGTTGACGCTGCCGGATTCGCCGACGGCGAATTGCGCATCGAGATATCCCACATAGGCGGAGGGCGCCGGGTGGGGCACGGTCAGGCCGTGGGTGAGGTCGCGGTCCGGCCGGTGATGGCAGCCGCAAAAGAGTAGTAGCGCCACCGGCGCTAGTAAGAAAAGGCGATGGGTTGACAAAGGAGCAGGTTTGGGAGAGCGTTAAATATCGGGTTTCACTTGTTCGAGGCTGACTTCTGCTTTTATATCCCAGCCGGAGGCCGGAATGTCGAGCGGACGCGGATTGATCGAATAGGTTCCGTTGGGCGCCCCACTTTTGACCATCAGATTGGCGGAGTTGTCATCATAGACGGGGATGCTCCAGGTGAATTCAAGAACGGTTGGGTTGGAGGCATTATCTTCCGACTCATACGTTACCCGGCCTTCGGTTCCATACCAGGACCCCCATCGCCCCATCGATATGAATTCGACCACGTTGACTCCGCCGGGTGCGGGCGCGCTGATCTCGGACGGCGGTTCTTTCTTGCTGGCCCATTTGCCGTGTTTTAGTTCGGATTCTTTAAGATAGAGTTTGAAGGGGGTCACGTTTGCCTTTGTAGTGACGGTCACCTTCCAGGTGATCTTTTGCGATTCGCCCATGGGATTGCGATTTTGGTTGTAAGCGATGAATGGATAATGCAAGGAACATAATCGCCCGGAATCGCACAACCGTTAAAACACCCATTTTGCCCGCGGGATACGCATAACGGTTATTTTAAAAAATATTTGGTCGTTAAATAAAATTACCAGAGCTTTAATTCCTTCGTTTTATTTCACTCTCCAACACTGAGTTTCTGTAAATATTTTTCCTTGCCGCGAAGGTGCATTTACCCCATGCGCCCGACCTAAACCGTATTGACCAAATGCGAAGCCGACTGCTGCCAGCCCTTATTCTATGCATGAGTATTTGCCTTGCCCGCGCGCAGGACAGTACTTCCACGATCGACAGGATCACCCATTTCCCCAACAAACTTTTCGGTAAAATAAACAAAAAGGCAAACCGCCTTGACGCAGACCTGACCAAACAAACCGAAAAATACCTTGAAAAACTCGCGAGGCAGGAAGGGAGGCTAAAGAAACAGCTCCAGCAACAGGACTCGGCAACCGCAGCCGGCCTGTTTGCCGGCAACCCCCAACAACACTATCTCGATCTCATCCAGAAGCTAAAGACCCAGGGGCCCGCCGACATCCATTCCATGGGCCCCGAGTATCTGCCCTATGCGGATTCCCTCCAGGGCGCATTGTCCTTCCTGAACAAGAACGAACAATACCTCAACGGAACGAAAGTTCTCCCCGCCGAAATATCCAACTCGCTGACGAGCCTGCAGCAACTGCAATCAAGACTGCAAAGTACCGAGGAGATCAAGCAATATATCCAGCAGCGCAAGGAACAGATCAAACAATATCTTTCCGGCTATCAACAACTTCCCGCGGGTGTCGGCGGTATCCTGAACAATTATAACAAGCAGGTCTTCTATTACCAATCCCAGATCCGGCAGTATCGCGAACTATTAAATGACCCGGATAAGATGCTGCGAGAGGCGCTGGTGTTGTTGAACAAAGTTCCCGCCTTCGCCGATTTCATGAGGCAGAATTCTTTCCTGGCCGGCCTTTTTACGGTATCCGGCAACTACGGATCGCCGGACGGCATGATCGGCCTGCAATCGCGGGACCAGGTGCTCGCGATGATCCAGAGCCAGATCGGCCAGGGTGGTCCCAATGCCGCCTCGACGATCCAAAGCAGTCTGCAGACCGCGCAGCAGGATATCACGAACGTGCAGAACAAACTCACAAAGCTCGGCGCCGGCAGCGGCGATATGGACATGCCCCATTTCAAGCCCAATACGCAGAAGACGAAATCATTCTGGCAACGATTGGAATACTCCACCAATCTCCAGACGCAGCACGCGGCCTACAACTGGCCCAGCCGGACGGATTTCGGCCTGGCGATCGGCTATAAATTAAGCGACAAAGCCTCGATCGGCATTGGCGGATCCTATTCTATCGGCTGGGGCACGCCGATGCAGCATATCACCATGAGCCGCCAGGGTGGTTCCCTTCGCAGCTATCTCGACGTAAGGGCAAAGAAAAGCTTTTATGTCAGCGGAGGCTATGAACGCAACTTCCTGCCCTCGGCCTTGCCGGGCGGCGGCTGGATATCGCAACCGAGCGGATTGATCGGCATCAGCAAGATCGTAAGCATGAGCTCGAAGGTATTCAAGAAGACCAAAATTCAGTTCTTCTGGGACTTTTTGAGTTATCAACAGATCCCGAAGACAGCACCCTTCAAGTTCCGGGTAGGTTATAATTTTTAGGTTTCTCAACCCCTTCCATATATGCCATTGAACGCAAGCACCCTCCGTAAAAAGAACCGCCGAATTGGCCGATCGCTGATACACGCCGGCCGATCATTAGTCCTCGTCCTGGCGACGATCGGTTGGACCGTACAGGCCGCCGCCCAGAGCAACGCCAATACGCCGTATATCCCGAGCCTCATTCCTCCCTCCCCCAACGCGGCCGCGCTGATGAAGTTCACGGATGTGCCCGTCAGCACGTATACGGGAACGGCGGATGTGACCGTACCCGTTTACACGATCAGCCAAAAAGGCTTCCAGCTGCCGATCAGTATTGCTTACCACACCGGCGGCATAAAACTGAAGGAGGAAGCCAGCTGGGTCGGCTTGGGCTGGGCTCTGAACGCGGGGGGAATGGTCTCCCGGACGATCATGGGGAAAGACGATTTCGGGACCCAGGGCGATATCTATTTTGGAGCGCCGGTACCGCAACTCGCCGGTGATCTCAGCTATACCCAGCCGGCCCAGTCACAACTTGCGCCGGTGATCAGCCCCTGGTTTTTCGATTTTTATTGTAATTACCTGGTGAGTACGACATCCGGCACAGAAGATTTCTGGCCGGCTTTTACCGGGGGATCGGACGTCTACGATATGGAACCCGACATTTTCAACTACAGTATTCCCGGGCATAGCGGCAAATTCATCCTCACCCGCGCGGGCAAGGTAGTGATGCAGAAGCAGGACAATGTAAGGATCCAGTACCAGGGCGGGGGAAACACCGTGACCTTTACCATCACCGACGACGAAGGGAACCGGTATTTCTTTAACAATACCGAACTGGAGTTGCTTGGCAGCCAGGCCTCGATCACTTCCTGGCTGATGTCGAAGGTGATCACCCAGGAGATGGACACGGTGACCTTTAATTATCAGAACGGGGGATCCACGACCAGTGTCGCGGCGGATTACAGCCAGACCTGGGGAACCTCCTATTGCAGCGCCATGAGCGGGCTCTCGACCACCCTCAGCAATCCCCAGGCCTACACCAACCAGACCCTGAAAAGCATCGACTTCCCCAACGGGCAGGTCCAGTTCGTCTTCGACTCCACCCGGAACGATCTCTCCGGCGCCTACCGGCTGGACTCCATCCGCATCTTTTCAAAGAACGCCGCCGGGGCGCTGACCTTCCTGAAACAGGATAATTTGTACTATTCCTGGTTCAACCCCACCTACGGCGCGGTTGCGACAATGCCAGCAGAGTATTACCGGCTGAAACTCGACAGCGTCAAGGAAGTATCCGGAACGTACTCAGCCCGGCCTTACTCGTTCACCTACAACAACCCCGACCCCGGGAGCAATACGGCAAAACACTCCTACAATGTGGACCACTGGGGATACTATAACGGGGCCACCAATAGCGTGCTCATTCCTTCCACGCAGGTGGAATATGATCCCGTCGTCAACCAGGCAGGATTCGGGATCATCGTCAATTATTCCGGTGCGAACCGTCAGCCCGATTCCGCTTCCATGAAGACCTTCTCGCTGCAACAGGTGACCTATCCCACGGGGGGTAAAACGGTCTTCGCCTATGAGCCGAACGACTATGACTATGCGAATTCGACGACGAGTGGCGGTTCGGCGATACCCTACATCCAGACCGTATCGATGGACAGCCTGATGAGCTTCCAGAAGCACGGACTGGTTAGCGGGACGATCGATCTGACCCATGTCTTCCCCGCGCTGCAACCTTCTTCCCCCTCGACCAATGTCAACGTCAGCGTGACTTTCCGTTACATGAGCAGTAATACTTCCACCTACGCCAACACGGTGGGCAAGATCTATTTCACCCTCGGGGGCACCAGCTGGGACATCAACGGGGCCAGCTGTCAGCCCAGTTCCCCGGTCTGCACGGCCAACCTGGCTCTTAAGATGAACAACGCCGTCTACGGCTGGTCCGCGTATATCGACCCCAGCATCGACACTGCCAACATCTTCGCCGGTATCTATGTTTCGATCACCTACCAGGAGACCCAACAGGTGTACAATCAATTACAGAACAACAGTTTCATCTCACCGGCCGCCGGTCTGCGCATCCATAGCGTCACCAACTACAAGGACGCCGCCACTATTGCCACAAAGAAGATCTATACCTACACCTACCAGCAGGATAAACTCGGAACCGGTACTCCCCAGCAATACAGTTATGGCCGGTTGATGTCGATCCCCACCTATGCCCGCTACGCCATCACCAGCACCAGCCAGGGCGGGTATTGCCATCAGCTGGCCTTATTCGGTAGTAGCATCACCTCGCTTACCAGCATCAATACGGGGAACATCGTCGGCTATGACCAGGTGACGGAAACCACCGTCGACCCTTCCAGCGGTCAGGACATCGGCAAGACCGTCTACACCTATAACAACCATTCCGACACGATGATCCAATACAACGGGTACGGGATCCCCGGCGTTCAGAATATGGGGGATAACCTGAACGGGCAACTCCTTTCAAAGACCGATTACTCCAATGTCGGCGGGATCTACAACAAAGTAAAACAGACCAATAGTTATTACCATACCACCAACCGGATCGTCTATTACAGCCCCAAATACCAGTTCTATGGCACCGCCGGCACGGTGGGCTGCGCAGTGGATACCGGCGTGGAGCACCAGACCACGGCCTGGTTCTATCCCTCGATCAAATCCGAACGTATCCTGCTTGACTCGACCTACGATTATACGTTCGACCAGAATACCCCGGCCAATTTCCTGCTCAATGTCAACCGGAATTATTATGACAACACCGCCCACTATCAACCCACCCGCGAAAATGTCCAGGACAGCAAGGGCAATACGCTGGTCACCAAGCTGACCTATCCGCAGGACTATATCCCCAACGGGAATACCTGGACAGGCAATACCGTTCTCGACACGATGATCAACCGGAACATGGTCCGCAGCAATATTGAAAGGCGGGACAGCCTCTATTATTCCGGTTCATCAACAGGGTATGTTACCGGCGCTCAGTTGAACCTGCACCGGCTGATCCCGGCCAATAACAATACGGTCGTGAAGGACAAGATCTACAAGCTGGACCTGCAGGCGCCGGTAACGAACTTTCAGCCCTTCTCCATTAGCGGCAATACGCTGAGCATGGACAGCCGGTATCGCCAGATGGCCAGCTTTGACTCGTACGATCCCAAAAATAACATCCAGCAGTATACGGGTTCGGATCAGATCCCGATCACCATGATCTGGGACTATCGCAACCGGTATCCGATCGGCCAAGCCAAAAACGCGGCGCTCGCCGATGTGGCCGCGACCAGCTTCGAGGCGGATGGCAAGGGCGGATGGACCTTTACCGGCGCCCCCGTTTCCGACGCCACCGCGCCCACCGGCTCCCAGTGTTATGGGATTGCATCCGGCAGCATCAGTAAATCCGGTCTGACCAGCGCCACGAGTTATGTGGTCTCTTATTGGAGCAAGACGGGGGCCAGTTACACAGTAACGGGAAGCACGGCCGTAAAACAGGGAAAGACCATCAACGGCTGGACCTATTTCGAACATACCGTTACCGCGGTCACCAGCGTCACGGTATCGGGGAGTGGCAGCATCGATGAACTGAGACTCTATCCTTCCACCGCACAGATGACCACCTATACCTATACGCCGCTTGCCGGCATGACCACCGCCTGTGACGCGGATAACCGGATAACCTATTATTTCTATGACGGCCTGCAGCGACTGAAATGGGTGAAGGACCAGGACGGCAATATCATCAAGAGTTACCAATACCATTATATCGGCGGCAACACCCAATTTTAATAGTCATGAAGACCCCTCCTTATATCAATAGTTGGCGATCGCTCGCGATCCTCCTCGTGCTCACCGGTTGGCTGACGAGTCCCCTGCAAGCCCAGTTCTCCATCACCGGTCCCACCTGCGTCACGGCGGGCGTGCAGTACACCTACCAGATATCCGGACCCTGGACCCCCAGCACGAATATGAACTGGTTTCAAACCACGGGGACCATCGTCGGCAACGGCAGCGGCACCCCTCAGCCGACGGTTACGGTCACGTTCAGCAGCAGCGGCGTTGTCAAGGTGAACACCACCAACCCGAGCGGGTCGGCCACCCTGAATGTCACTGTGGTGGCCGCGCTCGCCGGCGGCACGATAAGCAACCCGGCACAAACGATCAACTATAACAAGGTACCGGCGTCCATCAACTGCCCGGTGGCAACCGGGGGCAGTTGTTCGACTCCCAACTACACCTATCAATGGCAATCCAGTCCCGATAACGGCACTTATACCAACATAACGGGGGCAACGGGACAAAACCTGACCTTTTCCACGCCGTTGACCGCCACGACCTATTACCGCCGGCAAGTGACCGAGACCACCTCGGGCGGCACCGCCAACTCTACCGTAGCCACGGTAACGGTATACCCGGCGCTTGTCGCCGGGACGATCAGCCCCTCGAGCCAAACCGTCAACTATAACACGGCGGGGTCGCTGCTGACCCTTTCCGGCGTCTCGGGCGGCAGCGGAACCTACAGCTATCAGTGGCAATCGTCCACTGACGCCATCAGCTGGACCCCCATCGGCGGCGCCATGACCCCTACCAACACGCCGGCGCCGGCGACGATGAAGACGTATTATAGAGTGTCGGTGAAGAGCAACGGGGACAGCACCCCCAGCGCCAGCGCCACGGTCAACGTCTATCCCCAGCTCCTGGGCGGAACGCTTTCCCCCGCATACAGTTCCGTGGCCTCCGGTACCAGCCCCGGGGCGATCACCGCGACTCTTTCCACCGGTGGCGCGGGTGGTTACACTTTCCAATGGCAAAGCTCAACGGACGGCATCAATTTCACCAATATTGCGGGGATAACGACCCAAAACTATACCCCCGGGGCCCTCAGTGCGCCGATGTGGTACCGTAGACAGGTCACCTCTTTAGGCGACGTGGAATACTCCACTACCGCGCAGGTGGTGATCGGAACGACCGCCCCCGACCTCAACTATATCACCAGCCGAACGGTTCAAAAGGCGGGAGTACCGGATTCGGCAACGTTGTTGGGCCTCACGAGTCCTTATGACGTCATCCAGGTGAACCAGTATTTGGATGGTCTCGGCCGGCCGATCCAGACCGTCGGCAAACAACAAACTCCCCAACAAAAGGACCTGGTGACCGTTCAGGTTTACGACAATTACGGCCGGGAGGTAAACCAATATCTTCCATACGCCGCCGCCACCGCCGATGGAATATATAAGGTCACGGCCATGGGGGACCAGTTCAATTTCAACAATGCCCAATATCCTGCGGAAATATTTTATTATGGGCAGGTGAGGATGGAGCCCTCGCCGGAGAGCCGGCCGCTGACGACCTATGCCCCTGGGATCAATTGGGGTGGTTCGCTCCGGGGAATCACCAGCCAATACCTTTTAAACCAGGCGGCCGACAGCGTGAGGATCTGGAATATCGCCGCTGCGTCCGGTAGCATACCCACCAGCACGGCGACTTATGCTGCGGGGACGCTGTTCAAAAATGTTACGATCGATGAGGCGGGTCACCAGACTATTGAATACAAGGATAAGTCGGGTCACACCGTCCTGAAAAAACAACAGCTGGCGGCCAGTCCCGGTACGGCGCATGTCGGCTGGCTTTGTACCTACTATGTCTATGATGATATTGAAAATCTCCGGTTCGTGATACCGCCAAAGGCGGTACAGTTGATCAACAGCAGCTGGTCGATCTCTTCGACCATCTCCTTCGAGCTTTGTTTCCGGCAGGAATTCGACGCGCATGGCCATATGATGATCAAAAAGGAGCCCGGGGCGGGCGAAGAGTGGAGGGTCTACGATATCCGTGACAGGGTCGTACTGTCGCAGGATTCAAACCTGCGTGTGCTGCAAAAATGGTTGTATACCAAATACGATTCGCAGAATCGCCCCGATTCCACGGGTTTGATCACCGATCCAACCAATTACAATCATCTGATCTATTATGACACGACCGCTTTTAAATCCAATAATTTTCCGGTGGTCGGCTCCTATACCAACGAGTTACTGACGCTCGTCTTTTACGACAATTACAATTGGGTCACCGGCACGGGTCTTCCTGCCACGATGGCTGCCAATGAGATCTCGAATGCGAACTACTTCTATACGAGCTTCAACACGTCACCAGTCTACGCCGTAGCCGTCACACCTTCCTATATTACCCGGGGAATGCCCACCGGAGCCATGAAAAAAGTGATCGGGTCGGCCAGTCAATATCTATACAGCGTCAGTTTCTATGACGACCGGGGAAGAAGCATCCAGATGCAAAGCATGAATTACACCGGAGGCATCGACACGCTGACCACGCAGTATGATTTTTCAGGGAAACCCCTCCGGTCCCTGCTGGGGCACCAGAAGAAGGGCAATACCGTGCAAAACCATCTCGTGTCGACCAAGATGGATTACGATCAGGGCCAGCGTCTGCGGCATCTCTATAAGAATGTCGACAATGCGGCGGCCGATCAGCTGATCGACAGCCTGCAGTACGACGAACTGGGCCGGCTGAGGGCGAAATACCTTGGGAATAAGGTCGACAGCGTCGTATACGACTATAATATCCGGGGTTGGCTTACCGGAATCAACAAGAGCTATGTGGCAGGCACGGCCAACCACTTTTTTGGAATGGAGTTGGGATACGACAAAACCACATCCGTTGCCCCCGGGAACACCTGGCTGGCGCCACAGTATACGGGAAATATCGCAGGGACGGTCTGGAAAAGCGCGGGTGCCGGGATCAACCGGAAATATGATCTTACTTACGACTATGCGGACCGGCTGTCGACCGCGGCGTTTCTCCAAAACACGAGCGGCGCCAGCTGGGACAAGAATCAGATCGATTTCTCCGTCAGCAACCTGAGTTATGACGCCAATGGGAATATTCTGACCATGAATCAGAATGGGTTCAAAGTGGGTGGCTCTTCCGCTATCGATTCGTTGGTATACAGCTACCAGGCGACCAGCAATAAGCTATCCCAGGTAAACGACCTCGCCAATAACCCGGCGACCCTGTTGGGGGACTTCCACTTTACCGGAACGAAAGGGAGCTATGATTACACGTATGACGGGAATGGCAATCTAAATCTGGACAACAATAAGGGCATTGACAAGATCACCTACAATTATTTGAATCTACCGCAATTGGTACATATGAATACCAAGGGAAACATAACCTACGTGTATGATGCGGCAGGAACGAAACTGCAGAAAATAATTGCCGATTCGCCTGCCAATAAAAAGACGTTGACGACCTATGTGGCCGGGTTTGTGTATCAGAGCACTTCGACGCTAACCGGAAGCGGCATTGACACCTTGCAATTCGTAGCACAGGAAGAAGGAAAGGTCAGGTGGGCCTTTCACAAGTATACGACGGGAACCACCGCTTACAAATTCGAATACGACTTTTTTGAGAAAGATCATTTGGATGACACCAGGATGGTGCTGACGCAGCAACGAGATACAACAAACTATCTGGCAACGATGGAAGCCGCTTATCGGACGACGGAAGCTCAATTGTTCGCGAACGTCGCCGCCTCCTGTTATCCCCGCTCTTCCATCAGCGGCTATCCGACGGACAACACGACCGTGCCGAACGACAGTGTCGCGCGGGTGAACGGCAGTGGGCAGAAGGCAGGGCCCAGCCTGTTATTGAAAGTGATGAGCGGGGATACGATCAGCATGGCCGTAAAAAGTTTTTATAAAACGGGAACCAACTCGGCCCAGACGAGCTCTTTCAATGACATTTTGACCTCCCTGGCGAATGGATTGGTGACAACGACGGGTGGTTCGCACGGAACCGTCGCCAATCTTACCGCTTCCAACAGTACGGTATTTACAGGTTTGACGAGCTTTATGACCACGGACGATCCTAACCCGGGGACCTCCTATCCGAAGGCCTATCTGAACTGGATCTTCCTGGACGACCAGTTCAATTATGTCGGTTCCCTGAGCAATGCGGTGGCGGCGGCGAGCAGCACGTACCCCGCAGGACAGCTGAACACAGTGGCACCGGGCGCGCCGCTCAACATAAATCGAAATGGTTATTTGTATATTTGGGTGAGCAACGAAACGCAGGGATGGGACGTATTCTTTGACAATCTTTCGGTATCCCACAGGCAAGGTCCCGTGCTGGAGGAGAATCACTACTATCCGTTTGGATTGACGATGGCGGGGATCAGTGATAAGGCGGTAAAGCCGAATTACGGGGAGAACAAGTACCGGTTCAACAAGGGATCGGAGTTGCAGAACAAGGAGTTTGCTGACGGGTCGGGTCTCGAGATGTATGAGACGCCTTTGAGGGAATTGGATCCACAGTTGGGCAGGTGGTGGCAGGTCGATCCAAAACCCAATGTAGCGGAGAGTCCTTATGCTTCGATGGGGAATAATCCGATATTGCATAACGATCCGTTAGGCGACACGCTGTTGAATAAGGAGGACGAAAGATTGGCGAAAGAAATTACAACGGATATTACCGACCTGAATACACATTTAGATAAAAAAATAAAGCGGATAGATCATCGGATGGATAAGGCAAAGGCGAAAGGGAAAACCGGCAGGGTCGATCGATTGCAGCAAAAGAAAGACAATACAAATGCAAGGATCGACGTGAATAAGACCACTCTCGCACACCTCGATGCAATAGAAAAGGACCATAATTACTATACGTTCAAGAACCTGCCGGCGGGCTCAAAAGAAGGCGGAACGGTAGAGCAAACTATGAAGGTGAAGGGGAAGGATCAAGGTGTGATCGTTATGAATATCCTGAGCGGCGAAGCCAATGCCGTTCATGAATTGACGCATGCTTATCAGGGAGGGATCGAGCACTCGGTTTCCTTTAATTTGGATAATGCCGCTGCCCCCGTATTGTTTTCCGGAGCGAGCACTTTTGATGCACAAATGGCAAACGCCAATTCTGAAATTGAGGCATACCAGGCGCAATACGCATTTTCTCCCGGCAGTATGCCTTCTTCGAAATTTGGCGGGACGCCAGGCTCCATGAGCGCCATTAACGTCTTGTATGTAGGAGGGTTAAATGTAGTGAATAAGGACGGAGCAAGTGTTCCGGTATACCCGAATGTTCGGGATATGATAAATACAATTTTTAGCACAGCCAGATTGGGATTCTAATCACTTTATGAAGAGATGGATCATACTGCCGGCGGTTTCGATACTTTTCCTTTCGGCCTGTTCAACTTTGAAAGGATTGAACGGCAGCTATGTCCGTAGCAATACCATCGAGCTGAGATTTACAGAAGATCCAAACCGGTTTGAATATTTTTTGAGAGGCGAGATGGGGCTGCTGCAATATTCGGCAGGCGAATGGAAGCGGAACGGCAACAAGGTCTATCTAACGGGTTTTACCGATGAGAACATACAGGCTATCCCTGTCGAAAGCGATGTTGTCAGGGATGCAGGCAGCAATAATGTACAAGTGCAGGTATTTTACCATACAGATAAGGCGGTGACCTATATTAGGTCAGTTATCATCCTGAATGACGATTCCATTTACACCCTAGCGAAAGATACGATCTTTGCTTTTGGGCGTAAGGTCGGGACTGTGCAGGTTAAATCCTATCTGTCTTACCAGGGCCTGCTATCGTCTCATCCTAAGACAGATACCTTATATTCGAGGAAGATAAGAGTCGATGGGGACACGGGCGATAAAATAGTATTGAAGTTCAGTGTCTATTCAAAAGATTTTGTCCGGATCGCACTTGCCGACACCTTGACTGTAAAAAACAGCCGTACACTGCGGTACAATAAAATTAATCTGAAGAGATCGCCCAATTAATCGGAGCAGAAAGCCGGATCATATTGGTCGCCAAATGAAGAAAGTGCTGGACGAAATCGATCCGGCACCGATGATCCGACTTTGAGTTGATAAGGCCGCCAAAAAGGTTGAGCCCGTTGATAAACCGATCCTCGACGATCTGGTTGCCAAAGCAGATGTCCAATACCTTTTGGAGCGCCTTTGTAGCCATCGTCAGCTGACCGGCTTCTTCGAAGAGCAGGCTTATCTCCAAAAAGGGGATCAACGCTTCGCCGATGGAAACGGCCTTCGCGGTTGTTGTCACCTCTTCGCGAACAATCCCTCGCGTGAATTGGGTGCAGTCGCCATACAGGATCTTTATCGCGTTGATGCCGATCTTATGGATCATCAACAGGATCTCCTCTTCGGGGTTCCTTGAATAATGGGTCATCAGGCCCCTGGCCAACCAGGCGTGAGTAGACTGCGTATTCCTCGACGCAACCATCTCGAAACAAATGGATCGCCTCGCCGCCAACAAGTGTTCTCTTCCCCCGAAGAGGGAATGGTATTCCACCAGGGCCAACAAGGCCTCGCCCGCATAGAGCCGGCTGCTGCCCGGAAGGATCCGCCGTTCGGAGTAACGAAGGCGGCCCTGAAAGTCGCCGTTCTCCGCTTGCATCCTCACGATAAATCCGGCCAGCCGCTTCATCGGGTCTTGAAACGCGTCATCCCCGGTCAGCCGGTAATAGGAACAGAGGGCAAGAAGGGCTAGTGCGCTTCCGCCCAGTTTGGCCTGATCCCTTTCGACGATGCAGGAAATAGTTCCCAAAGGCTGCAGATGCCTTAGCAAATAGGAGATTCCTTTGCTTATCTTTTCGACCAGGGAGTGATCCCCGGTCAGCTGTGTCCATTCGCACAATTCCAACAGCGTGCCCGCATGCCTTAGGATATTGTAATCCTTCGCGATGGCGCCGGTGCCCGCATCCACGCAATAGTTAAAGGAGCCATCCGGGTTACTGTTCGCCGCCAGGTAGGCCACCGCCATTTTCCCTCTTTGTCCCACCAAATCGATGATCGGGTCTTCCATGGCGGGTTATTTGTTCGGGTCCCTCAGCATCCGTACGGTGACGATCAGGTCGAGATAGACATCGTTGATGCGGACCAGGTCGGTCAGCTTCGAGCCCGGCTGCGGATCGGTGATCTGCGGAAGAGAGATCGTCCAGTTGCCGAACGGGCTGATGTTGTAAAAGATGGAGGTGCCCCCCATTTCGGGCGTTCGGATGAAGTTTCTTGTGCCCAGCCGCCCCATTCTGAGCCTGGGTATCCGGGTCTGGTCGGCGGGTAGGCTGTTCCCGTCCGCGTGCATATAATAGCCCCTTGGGGGCGCATCGATATCCGCGATGATATACCCGTTCACCTTGTTGACCTCTTCGTCGTGCCGTCTGCGGGGCTGAAGGTCCAGGAAGGCGTTGACGCCTTTTACGCGGACATGGTACTGGTTGGGGAACAGGCTGTCATCGATCTTCACCGAAATGATGCCGGACTGAATGGCGCGGTCCCAGGCGCCTGCTGAATCGTTCGCATTCTCGTCGGAGAGATTATAGGTAGTATTGGTTTGTTTCTGGATCAGGTTTCGCAATGAAATAGGCAACACATAGGTTTGATCGATCCGGGTGAAGCGGTTGAAAAAATTCACGGCCTTTCTGACCCAGGATAGGCAGTCGTCAAAAAAAGTTACTTTTCGGGCGGTGAGTGGATCGGGCAGAGGTGAAACATAGCCGAAGATGATCCGGAGGCCTTCTTCGCAGACCAGGAGACGGCCGTAGGCATTCCGGAGATCGTCTTCAAAGCGGCCCTTCAGCGGCTCCAGCCGTTTATTGTAATTCAGCACCCCGTCTTCATCCAGGTTGGAGGCGAGTTTCAGGAATTGATATTTGCGCGCTACATTGGTCCGCTTGAACTGGAAATCCTTATTGACCTGGGCCCAATCCAGGGAAGACTCCAATAATTTCAGCCGCGCGCTGGACTCTGCGAGCGCCAGGTTGATGGAATTGTTCTGGATGTTGTTGCTGGCGAACTGGTTGGCGAGGCTGTTGGCAAAGGCTTCCTGGTAATTGGTGGCGATGGTAGCGGCGTCTTTGTTGCCGTTGTGATCCAACTGCACGGCCGTCAGGTAGTCGGCGACGATCTTATTCATGATATCCGGGCTCCATTTGTTCTTGATGAAGTCATTGTAGAATTGCTGCGCAACCGTCAGCGAGGTATTGTTGAGCGTTTCTACGTCGTATTGATTTTTTACGGAGTTATAATCCTGGTCGTAGATGCCGTTGCTGATCTTGTTCAGCATGTGACCGGTCTCATCCAGGTGGATCTGGTCCAGGTCGAGGAATTGCCGGAGATCGAAGGACTGCATCAAATTCCGGATCGACATATCGTCCCATTTGGACCGGTCGCTCATCGCCCTTTCCAGCAGATCGGAAGCCTGGTTCAGGAGAATATCGACATGGGTGGGGAGGAAGGTCCCGCCCAGCAGCAGTGCCTCCTTATGGAAATTATCGATATCGGTCAGAGTGGACTCGATTCTTTTTATCGACGCCGACTGGAAGCTGTCGTCGGCAGCCGTTCTGTCGATATTCGGCAGGTTGTTGCTTTTCACATGGTCGATCAGTCTTTGGCGCAGGCCGGCGAGGTCATCGATGCGGTTGGCCACGGCGCCGACCGTAACGCCCCGGGGATTGAACCCGTCGGGCTTTTTTGTAAAATACTTGTCCCGGATGGCGCCCCAGTCGGGAAAATTCCCATCGGCCTTCGCGCCGGATCCGGCGGGCCCGGCCGCCCCGGCATTTGCGGAGATCCCTAACAAACCGATCGTCAAGGCGGTGGAGGCCATAATGGCGGAGGAGAGCATTTCTCTTCGGGACGAAGGGGTCTTGTTGTCGTTTGGCATAAATGTGTTGTTGGATGATCAGGGGGCCATTCCCAAATTGGAGATGGTCATATGGTAGTTAATATAGGCGTTGAAGGAGTCGAACATCTGCCGGGCCGTGTCGGTGATGATGCCGACATAGTCTAATGTATAGCCGACGGATCCGGTCATTCCGAGCATTCCGGCTTCTGCAAACACTTCGATATTGCTTCCCATACAGACGCCGGCCGACGCGTCGAGGAATCCTTCTTCCGCATCGTACCCGCCGCCGGACCACCCGATGCCGGCACAGAGATCGTAGACGCCTTCCCCGGGATTGATCAGCACCCCGAATTGTTCGCCTTCACCGATCATCGCTTTAAAGTTCCCTGAGGAGGCGATGGAGACGCCGTCGGCGATCGAGACCGATCCTTCTCTTGTAAATTCGCCGTAGCTCTCGGGGGAAGCGAGGTCCGGGGTGGTGGGAACGTTGCCGGCCCTTATCCCGCCCACCTGTCCCAGGTCGGGGTCGGAGTTGAGCGAGCCCAGCGGTTCGGGGGAATCGGAGAAGCTGGGACCGGCGGGATTCCCCAATGTGCCGGGGTCGTTTAGATTGCAGGAATTCGCGGTAGGATCGAAGCCGAAGGGATCGGTTCCTGTTCCGAGGGCAGGGCCATTGTCGAATGGGCCCGCGCCGGCTGACCCGGGGGCTTCGGAAGATCCGAAACTTCCTGATGATCCGGGACCGCCCGACGAACCTGGGCCGCCGGATGATCCGGGACCGCCCGATGGGAAATCGCCATTGTCGTCATCGTCGTCGTTGTCATCGTCATCGTCTTCAAAATGGATAACCCGCGAGCGTTGGGTGAAGGAGTACTTCCCTTGGGTATCCTGGCGGTAATTATCGAAAAACTCGTTGGTGATCATTGGGGATCGTGGAATTTTTCGAAAAAGTACGACAGGCAAATGTTAATGGGTACGGGAAAAACACCCCTTTTTCCGGACAAGGACCTGCGCAGGGTGGCTCGAACCTTAATTCACC
>Ga0105239_10001429_pt1 | contig 31858 bp, 30 predicted proteins | sample KBSC44metaG_FD_92761 | JGI IMG/M metagenome (GOLD analysis project Ga0105239, IMG submission 92761) | Corn rhizosphere microbial communities from Kellogg Biological Station, Michigan, USA - KBS C4-4 metaG | ecosystem: Host-associated > Plants > Roots > Rhizosphere > Soil | place: Michigan, USA...
CTTCTGGTGCTTGTAGATCAAAAAGGTGATCCGTTTTCTCGATCTTGGTCGTGAAAGATCGAATGTTGAGCTGAATTTCTGCATGTGGATGAGAAATGTCGACAGTTTTATTTGGACCTTTACGATTGGACCAAGTGATGCTCAGGTTGGTCGACGGATACTTACAGTCCGAAACAAAGCCATCGGCGTCGTTCTGACATTTCCAACCTGCCGCTGTTGGCGGCACATCAAACAAAATGTTTTGCAGCCAGCGCGGATCAAGTGGGATCGCTAAAATTGGTCGCAGAGTTTCCGGTCGTGGCGAACCGGTGTAGAACTTCTTGTTATCGGTAGTGAAGTAGCGCACTTCCTTATTCGTCACGACGAGCGAAGCGACTTGCTGACCTAATGTGGAAGAGACATCGACACGCAAGTTTTCGTTTTGAATCGCATTGAAATCCAAATTCACGATGTATGTATGTGAGTGATCTTTATCTTTGATGAGCGCGCGAGCTTTCCAATTGCCCTCTTTAACGTCGGCCATTTTCATTGGCGCTGAAGTACAGGCCACGAGCAACAACAGTGCAGAGATTTCGAAAGCGCGCTTCAACATACTCACCTCATTTAGTTCTTATGAGAGAAGTACTGTATAAAGCTTGTTGAGGTCAATGAGCGGTAGGTTCAGAAGCTGGCATGCGGAGCAGCGGCCGTTGCTGTTGGGATTGCGCCGCCACGACTTTTTCCTGAAGCCGACGCGATTTCTCAACGTCCGTCTCGAGTTCAGCCGCTTTACGATACATGCGAAGCGCTTTTTGCCATAATTCAAATCTTAAGTAGGCATCGCCCAAATGTTCGGCAATCACCGACTCATCTGATTTCTGATGGTAAGCCTGCTCTAAGAAACGAATCGACTCTTCCATTTTACCGCGTTTAAACAAAACCCAGCCGACCGTGTCGAGGATATAACCGTCTTTTGGTTGCAATGCGAGTGCACGGCGAGCAAGTGATTCCGCCATATCCAAATCACGATTTGATTCTGCATAAGTGTAAGCAAGATAGTTCATCGCTTGCACGTTCTCGCGATCGATATCCAAAACTTTTTTCATCTCAACAATCGATTGACTGCTATTGCCCAAACGATCGTACATTGAGCCTAAGTAAAAGCGCAGTTGGGCTTGATCCGGGAATTTCTCAACCGCACCGGTGAGCATCGCCAAAGCTTCTTGATACATTTTTTGATCATCCAACAACGCTGCATAAAAAGCGTAAAGTTGTGGCAAATCATCACGCTGAACAATCGCGCCTTTAACAACTTCGAGAGCATGTTTTGTATCGCCCGCATCTTTCATCAAGTGCGAGGCATGCACAGTCGCATCACCAAAGTAAGTGCTTGGACCCGGAATTTTTAAATACTGCGCTGTCGCTTCCGTTTTCTTACCAAGCTCTTCATACACAGCTGCTAAGTAGAAGCGAACTTTGTCGAGTTCAGGCGCCTGTTCGATGATTTCTTCAAGCTCAGTCGCCGCTTTCGCAAGTTTCTTTTGCTCAATCAAGATCAAGGCAATTTGAATTTTGATATTCAAATTTTCTTTGTCATAACCTTCAAGCGCTTCCAATTGCTCAATCGCAAGATCATATTCCGCGTGATCCATATAATAGTGGCTCAACGCGCGCGTGATGTTTTTGTCGGGACCATTTTTATCGACGTAATCACGCCAAACTTTGATCATCTTCGCGTCATGACCTTGAAGTTTGTAGAGGCCGCCGAGTGAATACACGACTTCTGGATTGTTCGACTTCAACTGCAATGCTTTCGAATAAGCTTGCTCAGCTTCCGCATAGTGAGCTGCGCCGCGCTCGACTTGGATTTTACCAATATAAAAGTGCGCGCGATCTTTATCGTTAAAGTCTTTATTGTTGAGTAGACCTTGGAAATGCTTGAGCGCCGCTTCGTAGTCTTTTTGCTCGGCTAAAATGGCACCCAAATAGATCGCCGCTTCTGCATTGTCGGGCGAATGTTTCAACACCGCTTGGAATTGTTCCATCGCCGGTTCGTATTTTTTCATACCGGTGTAGAGTCCACCGAGAAACATGCGCGCATCTTGATTATCCGGATTGGCCTGAACAACCGTTTCACCTTGCTCAACAGCTTCTGAAATTTGACCGGCCCGAACAAATTCGGCGGCCAAACGTAAACGCACGCTCACTGAGGATGGATCGTAAACAAGAGTCTGCTTAAATTCTTCAATCGCTTTTTCAGATTGTCCGTCGAAGCTGAGGGATTCACCCAAAGTGAAGTGATAGTCGGCTTGGCTCTTCAGGTTCAGGGCATCATCGTTGCTCGGCGGTGACATCGACAAAGGCGCCGGATTCGAATTCGAAAGAACTGAATCCTTAACTGTGTCGTTTCCGCTGCTACCCAGAGTTGTGCATCCGGTTTGTAAAATGGCCGCGACAATGATTGAGAGAGACGCTTTTCTCAGCATGAAACGTTTTCGGAAGCTTTAAGTCGGGCCTTGATCGAAAATGCCGATTCTTCGGTCTAGATTTGGGCTAAGTCCCTCGAGTTGGACTAAACACAAGTGATTTCATGGTGTTAAAGTAAGGCAAAAGCCTAGCTGTTGTGGCCAAGCCGGGGCTTCAAGGGGTCGATGGGGCGAAGTGTCTTAGCTCTTGAAATTATTGAAAGAGCACGGGTGCGGGGCTTGACAAGCTGTGGCGGGGGGTCATAAGGTGGCCCCAATTTGGGGGTCGGTGCGATAAGTCAGAACCCATAACGTCGCCCGCAAATCGCCTCTAGGACTTTATTTCAGGACCCGAGGCAAAAAGAGCGCAAAGCATTAGAAGCAAGCGCATAAAAAAGAAGTTTCCAGAGAGAGGGAGGCAAGGTGAATCAGGAAGTTATGAGCAGTAAGCCAAATTCGAGAACGAAGATCATCAAGCGGTACCAAAATCGTAAGCTCTATGACACACAACAAAGCTGCTATGTGACATTGGACGATATCGCGAAAATGATTCGTTCCAGCGAAGACGTAATGGTCATCGATAACAAAACTAAAAATGACATTACGGCAGCGACTCTCACCCAAATTATTTTCGAAGCTGAAAAGAAAGCATCACAATACGCTCCACTTTTCACTCTTCGCGAAATCATTCAAAACGGTAACGGCAGCATTTCTAGCTACCTCGCAAAACTTGGCGCCTTCCCACAAGACTACGCAGATCGCCAAGCCGCTGCGCAAGCTGAAGCCGCTCAAAAATTGGAAAACGGCAAAGCTTCTTACGACGATGTTAAAAAATCATTGGATGAACGTGTTGCTTCAGCTGCGAATGCGGCGAACGCAGCAAAAGATCTTGAAGGCCACAACTTCAACAACGATCTTCCAGATCTTCCAAATTCGAACCGCAGTCTTGGTTCGTAGTCGTTAAAATTTAGAATTTATTTTGGAACTCCAAGGGCAACCTTGGAGTTTTTTTTTAAGTTTCGGGGGCGGGATGTTTCTTCTTCGTTTGGTCATCGGCGGGTCAGTTCTCTTTTCTTCACCTTTATTTGCGCGCGACAACGACGTCGCAGTGTTGCAGTCGAAATGTGCGGCGGAACTCACTTCACTGCCCTCAACATCGACTGTCAGTCTTCAGGAAAAATCATTTTTGTTTCACAATTCGGAGCTCGCCGCACTTGCGAGTCACGGATTGAATGAAAACTCCCTCAAAGAAATTCTGCAGCGACTTTTGCAAAACGGCGCCTTGGATATTCCAAGCGACAACGCCGGATTTGTGACGGCCGCTGATGTTGGCGATCATCCCGGCAATTACGGTCTTTACGTTTGGTTGCGCGATCTCGCTCGCGTCTACGCGGGTACGACGGCCACCGTGCGTCTGCTCAAACAAATGAATGCGGATCCTGCGGTTTTGCAAAAAGCGATTCAGATGCAGCATGAACGTGGTCTCGCATTGCTAAAACTTCTCGGCGACACGTGGTGGACACATCAAGCGTGGGCCAACATCCAAGATCCTGGCATGCATCTGGATCCGAGCAAAGCCCAACAAAGTTCAATTTGGGTGCGTCGTCTGGCAGCGCCGTTTCGTGAAGACCGGCCGCCGACACATGAAGAATTTGGGCGCGAATCCGATTGGGGTCATCGCCAAAACGATGCACTTGGCTCCTTCGCTCTCACGATTCTCGAAGGACTTGAAACCGACACGATTCACGCGAGTGAGTTGACAGCGCAAGCACGGCAAAACCTGATTTTGCTCTCGACTTATTTTGTAAAACTCCAATATGCGCAAATGTGGGACATGGGCGCCTGGGAAGAACAACTCGCGCGGCGAACTCATTCCATTGGTCTCGTGACGAGTTTTCTTGAAAAGCTTCTTCGCATGTATCCAAGTGAGCCCGGCATGGATTACGAGGCAATTCATGAGGCAATCTCGAAAGCCTACGAACTTTTGAATCCTCGCTTAACGGGCGATCGCTTGGTGGAAGCGGATGAAGGTTCTTACGGCAGTCATCGTTTTGAGGACACGGCGATTTCTCACCTGCTTTGGTGGCCGCTCGAACGAATCGACACAGCTACTCATCTTAAAATTATTGCGAAGTTAAATGGGCTCAAGCGCGAATCGGGTTATGCACGCTATGATGATGATTGGTTTCTCTATGGGCCAGCGGAAGTTGCAAAACATGTTGCGAAGATGGGATTGCTTGGTTTGTTCACGGTTCAGCGCGATGACGAGCGAGTCATTGCAAGTGCCGATCAAATCGATCGATTGGTTCGTTTGCACGCTCAACACATCAGTGACAAAGATATGCGTGAGGTTACCGAAATCGCCGGCTCTCATCTAGAAGCGCAGTGGACTTTGCCGGATTCGATTTTGTCAGCTTACTTCTCGGATCTTTACATCAAAGATCGAAAATCCGAGTACCTCGATAAAGCAAAAGAACATTTCATACGGGCTTTGGGACTCGTGACGGGCGCATCCGATATGACGTCTGAAGGCGATGTGGTGAAACCATATAAGCTTCCTGAGGCGTATTTGCCAGTTCCGTTGATGATCAACGGCGAAGTTAAAACTGTCTATTTCACTTCGCCAAATTCACCGTTGAATTGGTCGACTGCTGAATTTACAGTTGCGGCTGAAAAACTGCTTCGCGCCCTGAGCGAGTCGACCTCGCACTAGATTGGCAGCTGATGAAAAAACCTGGGATCATTTTCGATTGCGATGGCACACTGGTGAACTCATTGGCGAATGCCATGATTTCATTTAACCACGCACTCGACAAAATGGGTGAAGCTCCAAGGCCACCCGAAGTGATCAAAAAATATTTTGGCGCCTCAGCCGATCGGATTCTTCTCAACGTTCTTGGTGATGAAGCTAAAGCAATGAAGGCGTTTGAATTCTATCTTGATCGGCAATCTGAATTGGCGCTGACTACCGAGTTGCACGAAGGAATTCGCGAATTGCTCGATCTGCTCGAAGAAAAGGACATTCCCATTGCCATCGTCACTGGACGGCATGAACGTGACTTAGATTTAGTTTTGAAACCACATCGCCTTGCCGATTATTTTATTACTTTGGTCGCCGACAATCATTTACCGCATTCAAAACCAGCTCCTGATGGCATCTTACTTGCCGCTGAGCGAATGGGCCTTGAACCAGCGCAAACGTTTTACGTCGGTGATTCTATCGTCGACGTGCAAGCGGCTCACGCCGCCGGCAGCGTTTCAGTTGCGGCACTTTGGGATTCATTGGCTAAACCAGAGGAATTGACGCGCGAGAAACCGAAATATCAAGCACGCCAACCATGGGACGTTTGGATCTATTTCTGCCAGCACTTCGGCCTGAGTTAGCCGCTCGTTAGTTGTGGCAGAATTCGTAGCTGTCCACGACGTACTTTGGATCCAGTACAGATGTGAATGTCGAATTCAATTCAACATCACGAACCGCATTGCGATCGTAGTGAGCAGCTTCGCAGAGATTTAAGAAATCATCGAGAACGACAACGATTTCTGAAATCAGGTTTCCGCCGGCCGTCATGCGAAGAATATTGAACGATGCGTATTTGCCGCAGCCGTTGAAGTTGTCGATCGACATTTGCAATCCAGCCGGTGTTGCCGTCCAAACATTTTGACCTTCTAGATCGCTGTTTGAAACGAGCGCACCATTCGCTTCAGCGTACGTGCGCGTTTTGTAGTTCACTTGATTTGCATCCAAGCGTGGATAGTTCGAGCAAGAAAATGTTTTGCCCGCGAGATCAGCCGCGGCCGGCACTTCTGCTTGGGTCATTAACGATTGTAGATCTGCCGTCGTAAATTTTGCGAATTTACTTTCGTCGATAAGGCCACCCAAGGTGTCCGCAACGCTCGAGCGTGAAATCAGATAGTCTTTCGCTGCGATGGCATCGCTTGAACTGACTTGAAGCAAAACTGAAATATCATTGTTGGTAAACCCTTCGATGACGATGTCGAGTTGCGTGAACGCTTGGTTCGGAGTCGTCTGAACAAAAGCTGTATCCGGCAGCATCACCAAGTTTTGATAGTTCGTTGGATTGCCAGCCGTCACTTTTGCAAATTGTGAAAGCGCATCGATTGAAACTTTAGTTGTTCCATTCATTGCCGTCACACTGTGAATCAACGCTTTGCCTGCGTGACCGGCAGAGTATGCGGTCAGCTTAATGTCGGTGATGTTTTTAGCGCGACCAAAACGTACGACAAAGTGTTCGCCACCCGAGGCGCGGCTTGGACCTGTTTTTTCGGTCAGCGTTTGTCCCGATGAATCCACGGGAACGCTAGCTCCAAACGCCACATTTAATTGATTGCCGTCAGCTAAAGCAGTGGCACCAAAGCCTAACGTCAAAACGCAAAGACCTAAAAATGGAATAAAAGTTCGCATGGAAATCCCCCCAGATTTCGTTCGATGAACGCGGATGCGACGCTACCTGGTTTATAAACTGGCTTGCAAACGTATTTTTGTAAATCCAACAAATTTATTTGTCGAAATTACAAAAATGGGTTTAGAAACCGAATTGGGGGGATCAAATGAAATCGATTATTTTCGGTTCGGCGTTGCTATGGGCGGTGCCGACGTTCGCAGGCGTTTCAGTTTCTAAAGGGGTTGTGACTATCAATGTGTCGGGCGGTAACGCCGACCAGTGGAGCGAAAGCGGCGGCAGTGCCGGTGATGTCGAAGTCACGCTCTCTTACACAGATCCGACGAAATCTATTGTCTCATTGATCGGGACGACAACTCGGGGTGGCCACGCGACTCCCTTTGCCGAGCAAGTCCCGCTCAAGGATTTGAAATCGATCAACATTTACGCTTACGGCGGCAATGGTGCGAACGGTGCGCCTGGCGATAATGGCTATTCCGGAAATAACGGATCCGATGGTTCTAACGGTTCCAATGGATCCGACGGATGCCCTCCAAGTGACGGCGGTCGCGGCGGCGACGGCAGCAACGGAACCGACGGCGGACCAGGTGGTAACGGTGGTCCCGGTGGCAATGGTGGTCGGGGCGGAAACGTTCACGTCAGCACTCCACCTGATCAAAATGAATTGATGTTGTTTGTTGCGATCGCAAACAGCGGCGGCTCGGGCGGCAATGGTGGTTACGGCGGTTCGGGCGGATCCGGTGGACGTGGTGGCTCAGGTGGCCGCGGCGGACAAGGCGGCTCGAATACTTGCAAAGATGATAAAGGCAATCCGGTTTGGGGACCGAACGGAAATTCTGGCTGGAATGGGAGCGATGGTCGCAACGGAAACCAGGGTTCGAGTGGCTACAATGGATCCGATGGTTACGGTGGCCGTAGTGGTTCGCGCAGTTTTAGTTTAGTTTCGTCTTCGGGCACGCAAACTTATACGAGCCCATTTGATCTTGAAATCACAGCGGCGAAATTTACCGACGACACTGGCGATCAGATTTTGGAACCAGGTGAGCACGCTTATTTAAGTTCATTGCAGATCACCAACAAAAGTCAGATGCCAAGTCCTTTGGGACAAAATATTTCGGTTTCGTTTTTGTCGACCCCAACTCTTTCGGTGCCTGCACCACTCAGTGTTTCAGTTGCACCTTTTGCAGGTGGCGCCGTTTCGACCGTTACACCTAATAAAGGTTCGCTGACTCTCGTTGTTCCTGATCAAAAAGCGTTAATTGGAAAAAAAGCTGCGACAAAAGTGGCGCTCACGATCAATGGCATTTCGGTTCTCTCAGATCTTGATGCGGGAATGGCGATTCACTGGCCAGCGACTCTAACGGCTGCTGCGACAAAAACTTCGGCGGCGTTTGAAATTTCAAAAACAGTCTCCTACACATTGAAAAACGTTGGCTCACAAGATCTCGGACCGCGTGGGACGCAGCCAGTCTTTATCGTATTGAATTGGTCATCGAAAACGATTCCGGCGTCGGATGTTTCAGTCACTCTTGCGGATGGCCGCGTGTTTTCTTTGGCGAATCCAGTTGAGATCGATGACCTCACAATTCCTGCGAACGGAACGACGGCGTTGCCACTCTCGTTGCTCGTTAAAGATAGCAAACTGGTTTCAAGCGCGAGCGGCACTCTAACTGTCAGTTTGCGATTGCAAGACATGAGCGCACCGAACGAAGTCGTTTTACAATCGATCGACAATGCCGTGTCGTTGAGTCTTGATTTGAAATCACTAGATTGGAAACAAACTTTGGATTTGGGCGGCCTACGCGTTCAATGCGTCTTCCCGTCATTGCCAAACCAAGTTCAACCGATTTCCGCGATCCAAATCAGCAAACCAAAGGCGACAGATCGCATGCAAGTGATGGTGTCGGTTCCAAGCTCCGCACCGTCGGCGAACTCTCCGGCAATTGCGCTTGCGGATTCCCACATGCTGGCGTTTTACGAAACTTTCTCGGGCAAGTGGACACCACAAAACGCTGTCGATTTCCTCAATCAAATCGTCGCACCGGGTTCACCAAAAGGACCATGGCAATTCAAAAGCTGCAGCCTCACTCCGTAATGTCCGAACAAACTTCTCTAAAGGGTGGTAACCACCCTTTAGAGACTGTTTCCGGACACGAATGGCAGCGGTTACTCTCCTGTGACTGAACTTGACGTGGCGTAGACCGAAAAAGGAACCGTCGCCTTTTCCAAGCGGCCCCGCAGGAAAAGGCGACCCTTTAGAGGATGGAGCGCCAGTTGAGGAAGGTTTTTTGGTGAGCTTTGACTTCGATTTCTTGCCAGTTGTCGTACTCGCCGCTTTCGCCGCCGTAACGATTTAATCCGACGACGCGGACTTTGTAGCGACCAGGTTTCAGACGGATTTTGGCGATTTGAAATGTGGCTGGTAAACTTGTCCACTGTCTTAGGTCCGCTTGATCGGCGAGGTTCATTCCGATCCAAGCAAGATCACCGAGTAGTTTATTTTTCTGACGAATTTGATCGGCCAGAACTGCTTTCGTCGCAATTCCTGCCGCTCGCATCGCGATCATTTGTGCATATTGATCATCGAGTTCTTTGATCGCCGTGTCTTGAACGCTGAAAATCTGTTCCGACGTTTCTTTCGGACCTTTTTCAATTTCTAAGCGCGCTCCAGTCGTTGAAGACGACGTCGGATAAAGTTTTGCAATTCGCGGGAATGCTGGGTTTGGACCTTTTTTGGGTCCCCAACCTTGTTGATAGATCAACACGACTTCACCGGTGCTTTTCACATCGGGAATCGTGACGCCTTTGAATTTCTTTTTCCATTTCTCGACATCTTCATCGCGCTGCGAGTAGCGAGCGGCGCGAAGAAGATCTTCTTTTAAATACGGAAAGTTTGGCTCTAGATCATAAGTTTTTTTGTACTGAACGTAAGCGTTGTCCCAATCGCGATCATTCTCAAACAACAGCGCCGTCAAATAATAGGCAAATGGATTTTGCTCGTAATTGCGTTTCGCTTCGAACTTATATTTGTACAACTTGTCGTTCAGCTGGCGCGCCATCACCATGGCGTTTTCTGAATCCTTGAGCATCAAGAAGTTGATCGCAGCCATCGCGCTGATCATCACCTTTTCGTAGTCTTCACCTTTGTACTGAACCATTCCTTCATTCAACAAAAGTGATCCGGCAATACGAGAGAGCGAATGATAATCTTTGATCTCAGTGAGATCATTGACCTTCATGAAAGCGGCATTGCTGTCCTTGTATTGCCCGGCCATTTGCAAAGCGGTGGCATATTCAAAAAGATAAACGACTTGATCATCGCCTTCTTTTTCGGCCTTCGGCTCCAGCGATTTTGCTGCGTCGGCTGGCTTACCACTATGTAAGTCTTTGTCGAATCCAGCGATCTTGGATTGATAGGAAGCGCAGCCACTTAAGACTGCGCCAACTAGTATGTAGACAAGGTGTCGTTTGACCAAGGGAGGTTAGATACTGACGCGTTGTTTTTTAAACATTTTGCGCAACTGTTTTTGACCAGTCCAAACGATCAAACCGGTTTTCAAGTTGGTCATGTTCATCGTGAGTTTGTAGTAAACCGTTTTGTCACGACCGGCTTCTTGAACGATAGAATCCAAACGACCGTTCATGATCAAGTCCGCACCGACCTGGCCGCCTTTGCCTTTTTGTGTTTCGCGCGAAACCATACCTGAAGATTGGTAGTCGTACTCTTCTGCGATGTCTTCGCGAGCGGCTTTATCCACAAACGCGACTTTGCCAGAGTTCTGCAATTCAACTTGGAACATGTCAGTGATGCTTTGAGTGTCGATCACTTCAGAGGTTTTGTTTTGCAGACGAGTGACCATAACGATCGGTGGACGTTTCGCACCCGCGATTGATGGGTTTGAAGTCGCAGCCGCAACTAAGTCTCTGACAGCAGCTTGCATATCCGATTCCGACCATTTGTCGGTGAGTAGGTTTGTATTACCTTCGACGTTTTCGTCGTACGAACCTTTTACGAACTGACGAGGTCCGCAAGCTGAAAAGCCAATGATGACAATTGCACTAAGAAGAAGACGTTGAGCGACAGATTTCATTTTTTACCTCTTTAGATGACGAATCGTTATTTTAAGTTAAGGTGATTTTTGAATGCAACCGATCGCCAGTCGGTGCGTCATCCGCTGCACGGATCAACTCCATAATTAAAGCCGATTTATTGGACCTAAGGCCATGGCTAAGTCTTGCAGTTGAGATGGGTATGAAAATCACCTGTCCTCAACAAGCGGCGACCTACTTGCGCCGAGTCATGCGAAGAGATGTCGAAGAATTTTGGGCCTTGGCCTTTGATTCGGATCGAAATTTATTGGCTGCCGACTGTTTATTTCGCGGCACCGTCGATTCCTGCTTCTTTCATCCGCGGGACCTGTTTCGATTTGCTTGCCGAAACAATGCCTCTTCTTTGCTCATCGCCCACAATCATCCGAGCCAAAACCCACTGCCGTCCGACGAAGACCGAACGATTACGAACACAATTAACAAAGCTTCCAAGATTCTTTCGATTCCGTTGGTGGATCATTTGATCATTACAGATCAGGAGATTTTTAGTTTCTTAGAGCATGGCCTGATGCCGAAGCGGCGTTGGAATCAATAGCCTTTGCGCGCTAAGTTTTCGAGAACTTTGTCGAGAGATTCTTTTGGACGACTGGTCACTTTTTTAACTCGCACCACGACTAAGTTTTCATCCAAGTCGATGGCGTAACCTGCTTCGTACGCTTCTTTCAAGAAATTCTGAATGTACTGTTTGCGCTCTTGCTTTTCGGTTTGGGCGAGCCACTGATCTTCTTGCAAGCGCATGCTGATGCGATCTTCTGGTGAAACCGGTCCGTGATTGTCTTGATGACCATAGAGATCTTTATAAACTTTTTCAGCTGAGTTTTCCTGATCGAGAGTGACACCTAATTGTCGATCATTTTCTGGAATCACGGCGGCATCGGCGCCGAGTGGACGAGCGGATGCTTTGTTTTCTAATTCGCGATTCTTCATTGCCATTTCTCTGCGTGCATCCGCATCTTGCAAGTAGCGATTCACAAGCGCTTCAGGAGAGTTGTCGTCGGGACGAACTTTGACTTTGCTAGCCTTCGATGCCGTGGCTTTTTCAACTGGCTTTGGATCGTTAAACAAAATTGCAAACGCCGCAATCAAAGCAGCACCGACAATCAGATAATTTCTCGGCATTGGGTTTTTCGGCTTCGACCAACGCTTCTTGGCGATCGTCTCCGCTTTCGACGCAGCCGTGCCCGGAGAAGACTTCGTTTTTAACGACGATTCTTTCTCGTTAGACCGTGGCAAGGTGCGAAACTGAATGGGCTTATTCGATTGCCCCATAACGTAGAAACCCCCATTTTCTATTCGGCGTTTTTGACCCCCCTCTGAAATTTACTTAACTGCCCACTTGACAGCGTCTCAACCTGAGACGGACTCTAGGGCCCTCAGTCAGGGGACGACATGAAAACGAAACTTTTCGCTCTTCCATTATTCATCTGTTTTTGTTTACAAGCACAAGCCTGTCCGGATTTGACCGGGCAATACACCTGCACCGACAGCGATGGCTCTGAAACTTTGACGATCACCCAAGAGGTGAGCGATACGCTAAAGGTCATCGTTAATGACACCGAGATCATCGTCGATAGCAAAAGCTATCCAATGACCGGCGACCCAACCATGAAGAACGCCAGCATTCGCAGCTGGTGCGATGACAAGGCAATTAAAAGTCAAATGACTGGCGACCTTTACAATGGTGATGAGAAGACCGGCTATGTTGAAACGATGGTGCAATACATTCTCGCCGAAGACGGCTTGATCGAAGTGCGAAGTAGCAAAGTCAAAACGGAGGGCGGCGAAACTCCAACCGAAAGCACCCTCACCTGCACACGTGATCGCCGAAATTAATTTAGTGTTGTTGCGACTCTAATTTTTCGAGTCGTTTTTCAAGCGCTTGAATCTGTTGGTTCTTGTTGTCGTTGTCGGATTTCAGTTGTTCGACTTCGGCTTTGAGCGAAGCCAAATCGCGATGATCACCTTGCCATTTGCTGTACAGATCTTTGATGGCTTCCACCGTCAGTGCCACGATGTTGGCGTATTTCACCGTTTTGATTTCACCGTAGGTTTTATCAGGGCGAGTGCCCATTACTTCAGGCAATACCTGTTCCACTTCTTGCGCGATAAATCCCATGTCTTGTTTTTTTGTTTCTTTCCACTGGAAGTTCACACCACGAAGAGCCATGATTTTCTCAATTGGGTTTTCAATTGTTTGCACGTTCTCTTTTAAGCGTTGGTCAGAGGTGTAATAGAAACCCACGGCATACATGCCCGATGTTGCACGAACGTCACCCGTCACGTCGAGAGCGTAAGTTGCACTCGGCGTTGCGGTGCCGATACCGACTGTACCACCTTGGAATGAATATTTTGACGCCTGGAAGCCCATCGACTTGGTGGCGCTGTTCGCGTCGTTCACTGAACCAATAGCGATCCCGTCCGCCAAAGAAAGCCCTGTCCCCGGAAACACGATAAAGTTTTGATCTGTTCCTGTTCTCGCGTCTAACGTCGAAATCGGCGAAGTGTTGCCAATGCCCACTCTGCCTGAAGTGTCGATCGTCATCGCCGTCGAGTTATTCGTTTTAAACGACAATTTGTTGGCGTCGTTCGTTCCAAGTGTCGCCGCCGCACCAAAACTATTGCCGCCATTTTGATAAAAGCCAGTTGTTCCAGAGCCGAGAGATGTCCATGAGAGGTTGCCCGACGTGTCTGATGTTAACGCTTGGCCCGCAACTGTCGCCTTATTGTTTGGCAAAACTAATGGATAACCACCCGCCGCCAATGAAGCCGGAGCCGTAATCGTGATCGCATTCGTGACTGTGCTTTCGTAAATTTTCAACGATGTCGTGCTATCCGTCGTTGAACTTACATTGGAGCTGACAACGTTCCCGGTTGTTTGAATATTACCTGTCGTGTTGACCGCAGTTGAGCCACCGATTGTACCGGTTGTGATCGAGCTACCCGAATTTCCACCAACCGTCTGAGTGGTCGTACCGTCATAATATTTCACGAGGTTATTGGTGGAGTCGTACCACATGTCGCCTGCCGCGGGCGAGCCCGGCGCTGTTGCGAATGTCGGAAGAGTCGCGCCGTTGGCCGTCGACGGAATATATTTTGTTGAAGTTCCATCTACTATATTGAGAAGTTCCGCACCTTCTGTCGGCGTCAAAGAACGAATGGCCGAAGGACCTGTTGTCGGATCCTCAACACGCAAAAGTGTGTCGCCCGAAAACCCCGCGACTTGTTTCGCTTCAATTGCGAATGGCGCAAAGTTGATCGATTGAGAAGGCAATTGTTCCCAAGAACTCATCGAAGATGTTTTGAATGAGACGATGAATGCACGGCCGTCACTGACGTTTGGCGTCCATGTGCCGGTTCCCGTACTACAAATGGCGGGTGACAAATTGAACGTTCCGCGATTACCGAGAATTTGATCAAGCGTGTACCCATAAAAAGTTTGAACGCCAGTACCGTCGTTGATCGTAATAGAAAATGAACCACCAGAAGAGCTCAAATCTTTTGTTTGAATCTCTTGGAACATGACGCAGTTCTGGCTATCTGGCGTGAGAACCTGCATCTTGAACTGGACGTTCGAATCCGTAACTGGAATCCCGCCGGGATTCAGAATTCGACCGTGATATGTGATACCAGAATTCGACGAGGCCATTGCGACTGAGGATGTTAAGCCAATGGCCAATAAAACCAAATATCGCCAAAATCGGTAAGGTTTTACAAACAACATACGTACAATCCTTATCCAATTCCTACTAGACTTATCGGTGCAGAAAACGCAGCACTAAAGAAAAACGGACTAAAGTTCTCAAGATGAGACGGATCTGTCTCAGAATGAAAAGTTCAAGTAAGCGTGTACTTACGCTGCGGGCCCATCGATGGGTAAAATGATTGTGAACTCGGAGCCTTTTTTAGGAGATGAATTCACTAAAATTTCGCCGCCGTGTTTTTGAATCACACTGTACGAAATGCTCATGCCAAGGCCGGTTCCCTGACCTTGTGATTTTGTCGTAAAGAAAGGATCGAAGATTTTTTCTACCACCGCTTTGGTCATGCCCTTGCCGGTGTCGCGAATGACGATTTCAACTTTTCCTTTAGTGCGAGTTTTGGTGGAAATAAAAATCTCACCTTCACCATCAATCGCCTGAGACGCATTGCTTAGAATATTCATGAAGACTTGGTTTAACTCGCCCGGATAGCAAGTGACTTTCGGCAGCTTGCCGTAGTCCTTGTGAACCTTGATACGGTTTTTGAGCTCGCCCGTTAAGAGTTTCAGCGTGCTATCAAGGCCTTCGTGCAAATCGACATCTTTAAGCTGCGACTCTTCTAAGCGCGAGAAATTTCTTAAGCCGACCACGATGTCGCGAGTGCGGCGAGCACCATCCTCACAAGAGGCGATGAGTTTTGGCAGATCTTTTTCGATATAAGCGAGATCTGCTTTTTTAACTTCTTTCTCTAGCTTCTCCGGCTCTTCTTCTGCGACGTGCACGAGATGCAAAAGTTTTTTCGAGTAATCCCGAAGCGACGACATATTGCTGTAGATAAAACCAATTGGATTGTTCAACTCGTGCGCGACACCCGCCACGAGTTGACCTAAGCCCGCCATTTTAGCTGCGTGAACAAGACGCGCCTGCGTTTCGCGAATCTCTTGATTGGCGTTTTCGAGTTCCGAGACTTTATCACGTAGCGCTTTTTGTGAATCAAAAGTGCGCTTCGAGAGATGGTTAAAACTTTCGGCTAAAAGGCCGAGTTCCGTCGAACTCGACACCGGTACCTGCACCAACTCTTTATCGAAGTTGACGTTTTCAATGGCACCAAGAACATCGTAAATCGGCTTCAGGAAAACTCGCGACGTCACGAGCGCCAAAATGATCAGAAGAACAATGATTGTTCCAACAACAATGAAAAATGCATTGTTCACATTTTGAAGTACAGCACGTGCGGGACTCTTAGAAGCACCCAATCCCATGATCAGCGTTTCTTGGCCCCAATTCACTCGAGTCAGCATAAAGCGATAGGGATTGTCGCGAATGTTCATCTCAAAGAATTCTGATTTGGACTTCTTCAATTGTTTTTCAAATGTTTCTGGTCGGAGCAACGCCAGCTCATCTTGCGTCGCAATCATTGTGTCTTTACCCGGTTGAAAGAAAAAGATCTCGTCGTTCAGTCGATTGCGCAGCGTTTGCAGAAAGGAATCATTCAAGCGAAGTGATTCATCCAAAAATCCAACCAAGCGGCCATTGGCCGTTTTGACTTTTGAGAACATGGTGAGATCGAGTGTGCCTTGCACAGAGCGATTGGCTCCCATGGTTGCTTGCAAACTGAAAAACGGAATCTCATCTGGCGAATCGATTCTTTTTAGCCAACCTTCATTGAGAGAAACGCTCGACTCCCAATTCGCTTTGCGCTGAATCTCGCCGTCAGGCTCTTTATTTAGTGCAACCTGCAAACGACCATCGCGATTGTACAGCCACATTCGCTGCGCCAAACCCGACTGCGCCAGCCACCTAGTGAGAAGTTGGCGAGAGGCATTCACATTGTTGGTAGAAAGTTGATAAACCAGCGTGCGATCATGCGCATGAGTTCGAATCGAAGTTCGCAAATTATCTTGGAATTGGTTCAGGATGACGGCGATTTCGCGCGAGTTCGCATCCAAGCGTTTCGACAATTCTAAATCGAGCGCTTGTTCGTATTTGACGAGTGAGTATCCAGTTAAGAACGCGAGAGGTATAACAGAGAACGACAAAAACCAAATGATGAGAAGAGTCCTAAGGGACTTGCGGGGCCTCAGTTTCTTCGTCGTCATCGCCATCTGCTGCATCGTCTTTTTGCTGGTTCGCTGGCGCACTCACCTTTTGAGCTTGTGCGTCTTCCTTTACTATAAGGATAATCCGCATTTTGCCTTGAGGCATCACGACTGGATGTTTCTCTTTCAACATCCGGACTGGACCAAAGGTTTTGATGAAGGTTGCGAGCTCATTTTCATTGGACTCAGGTAGAGTAAAGTGGAAATAACTCTCGTCATTCTTACTCTGCCAACCGAGTTCCACCTTGCGCGCTTTTTCGCCATGAAGTGCGATGATCTTTTGCTTAATATCGCTCGTCACACTTTCAAGATCGTCGGTGTTTAAAAACCAACGATAGAGTTCACCTTTTGCAGCTTCACGGAGCGATGAAGGTTTGTCTTCTGGAGCCGCATCAGCAGCTTCGCCCGCAGACGGAACATTCGTAGGAGCTGGCGCTGCCGCAACTGCGACCGCTTTTTGCTCACGTGCCGGTCCAAAAATCGTCGTGACTGTTTCTTCGATTTTTTCTGGCGGACCTAACTCTTCGGTTTTGATGAGTGAGTCTTTGGAATCTTGCTCGGCTTTTTGAATATCGTGATGCGTGTTGCTCATCGCTTGCGCGATGGGCCCTGGTTTGCCAGGAACATTTGCAAGTGGCGGCGTCGGAGTTGGCGGCGGCGGCGCTGTCGATGGCGATGGAACCGGATTTGCTGCAACCTCAGTCACTGGCATTGGTGACGGCGGTTCGATGGCGGTTACAGTCGCCTTACTTTGCGCGGGGCCTTGCGAAGCCGACCACATCACGACGTCTTTGCGATACAAAGTTCGCCATGGTTTGAAAATTCCGACACCCAAAACAACGACGGTCACAGAAACTGTGTATGGCAATGCCATCCAGAGTTTCGCCACGATTCTATGCTCCCAATTCGAAATTCGCTTTGCGAGTGCGGGCGGAAGATTTTGCCAACGCGCCACCCACTCCTCAGGAGTTTGGATTTGCGCGAGTTGATCGCAATAACCGATCGCTTTTTTGATGCGCGCCAAATCTTCGCGGCAAACGTCGTCGGTTTTTAAAAATGCATCCACTTCAGCACGGCGTTCAGGAGTGAGCTCACCGGTGATGTAATCAAATAGCAACTCTTGGCAAAAGAAACGGGTCATTGGAATGCTCTTCACACCAACCGTCCCAATTCTCTTAGCGCACGACCCACACGATGACGAATGGTGCCTGGTGAAACACCAAATCCATCCGCCAATTCATCATCAGTAAATTTTAAGATTTGCGACCAGAGCACAGCTGCGTATTCCGCGTCTTCCACGCGTTTCTTCAATTCGATCCATGCCGCTGTGTTGAGATTTTTTGGCATTTCGAATTCGCCGGCGACTTTTTCGAGATTAAAGAATTTAAGGCTACGAACGTATTTTAGATTTTTGTGCGCAACCGAAATCAAATCGCTGCGACGGCCAGTGCCGAGATCACGCCAAGCAGAAACCGTTTTCTGCGAGGCTGCAAACGCCAATTTCGAATCGAAAAGATTGAGATAAAAGAATAAGGCTGTGGAACGGATGATATTCTCATCCATCGAGAGACCTCAATCCACCGTCAATTGCTTGAGCAAATCCAACGTATCGAGAACTTTACCTGAACCCAACACAACGCAAGACAAAGGATCTTCGGCGATTGTCACCGGAAGTCCAGTGCGTTCACGAAGCAAGACATCAAGATTCGCGAGAAGTGCACCACCACCGGTGAGCACGATTCCGTTATCAACGATATCGCTTGCGAGTTCTGGTGGAGTCTTTTCGAGCGCAGTACGAACGGCATCAACAACTTCGCTCAAAGGATCCATCAAAGCGTCATTCACTTGCGAGCTAGTGATCTCAATTGTTTTTGGCGCACCCGCAACCAAGTCACGACCTTTGATTTCCATCGTGCGCTCTTCATCAAATGGATAAGCGTTACCGATTTGAATTTTGATATTTTCAGCTGTGCGCTCACCAATCAACAAGTTGAACTGACGACGAACGTAATGAGCAATCGCTTCGTCAAATTTATCGCCAGCAACTTTAATCGATTTACAGTAAACGATACCACCGAGGGAAATAACCGCGACACCAGTGGTACCGCCACCCATGTCGACAACCATGCTGCCAGTTGGTTCGGTGATTGGAAGACCAGCACCGATCGCAGCGGCCATTGGCTCTTCGATCAAATAAACTTCACGCGCACCTGCTGAGTGAGCGGATTCTTTCACCGCGCGTTTTTCCACCTGAGTGATTCCGTAAGGAACGCAGATGATGATGCGTGGACGAATAAAACTTTTGCGCTGACCAGTTGATTTCGAAATAAAATATTTCAGCATCGATTGCGTGACTTCGAAGTCCGCAATGACACCATCTTTGATTGGGCGAATGGCGTAAATGCTACCCGGCGTGCGGCCCAACATTTCTTTGGCTTCTTTACCGACAGCCAAAACTTTGTTGCCGCGAGCATTTTTTTGCACGGCCACCACTGAGGGTTCGTCGAGAATAATGCCGCGACCTTTTGCGTAAACCAATGTGTTGGCTGTGCCGAGATCGATGGCGATGTCATTCGAGAAGTAATCCGCAATTTTGTCTAAAAATGCCATATTTCTAAGAGTCTAGAGAGCGGTCCTCGGAGAGTCAATTCGCCATTCGAGTTCGAAGTGAATCTGTTTTTGCAGAGCATTAATCTGGTCGAGGCGCTGTTGGTCGCTCCAACCAAGACGTGTAGCCATGATTTTCGAGATGGAGTGCCAAAAGCGCTCACCATGATCTCTCTCAGCCAAGAAGAGATGCGTTCGTCGGAAGACAAAATCGGTCAAATTCAGGCACATCGTCTTGTCGATGGCGTGAAGCACTTCTAGACCATAGAGCACTTCGTTTTCATTGCGAGCGTAGTCGCTCAACTCCGGCAAATAGCGCATCAAGATATCGTGAGCTTCCATTCCATGACGTTCAGCCAGTTCCATTAGCATTTCTTCTGACAGCGCAAAATCCACGGCCCAGCGTGGAACGGCTTTTTTCGCGGACTCGAGGAGGCCAACGGTGACCAGAGGATTCAACGGCTGCAGCGTGCGATTTTTTGAAAGCCGAGCTCGCTCGCTCAAATCCCATTTTTTCAACACGACTTCCACGGTCTGCTCCGCCATGCGACGGTACGTCGTATACTTGCCGCCCGCCACGAACGTGACGTTGCGTGGATCCACGTAAATCAAATGTTCGCGACTGGTTTTACTTTCGGTTTGCGAATTGTCGTCAACGAGTGGACGAACACCTGCATAAACGGAAACAATGTCTTTTTCGGTGATGCGAGCACCTGGAAAGTATTGATTCGTCACTGCGAGAAGATAATTGATGTCGTCTTTATTGGCGCGCACTTGCGATGGATCTTGCTGGAAATCCGTGTCAGTGGTGCCCACAATCACCATGTCGTGACGAGGGATTCCGAATACGATGCGCTCTTCAGCGGCCATCACGATCGCTTCTTTGAGTGGCAAACGTTCGCGATGGAAAGTGAGATGCACGCCTTTTGACGGGCGCAAGATTTTCTTCCACGATTTGAGCAAATCGACAGCGACGAGATCGGTCCACGGACCCACCGTGCTGATCACATGACGAGCCTTGATTGAAAATTTCTTTTTGCTCAGTTGATCTTCAACAACGACGGCCGAAACTTCACCACCGCTCCACTCAACACCTGTTGCTTTGACGAAATTCGCAATCGTGGCACCAAAGTTAGAAGCTGAGCGCATCGTCTCGAAAACCAAGCGATCATCATCCATGTACGCATCCGAGTAAGCATACGCACCAAGAAGATTTCGCTCGTTAACGAACGGAAAACTTTCTTTCACTTCTTGCGCATCCATTTTGGAATGCAGCTCTGGCGCTTCCCAAAGTGAGAGTACGTCATAGAGCCACATGCCGAGGCCCATGAGACGCATTCCGACTCGGCCACCCCGATAAAGCGGAATCATGAAACGAAGTGGATGCACCAAGTGAGGTGCGATATCAAACAAGTGTTGGCGCTCCGAGAGCGCTTCGAACACCAACGCGAATTCTTTTTGTTCAAGATAACGAATGCCACCATGAATGAGTTTGCTCGAGCGAGAGCTGGTGCCGATCGCAAAGTCGCGCGCTTCAACCAGCGCCACTTTCATCCCGCGGCTCGCAGCATCGCGTGCCACACCTGCGCCGGTGATCCCGCCACCGATGAAGACAAGATCGTAGGTGTCGTGCGCCATTTCTTGGATATTCAGTTCACGTTGCTCGGGCGAAAAATTTTTCATTCAACTATTCTCGAAGTCGTAATTTCAGTGATGTCGTCCGACATTTTCTGCTGCTTACGAGTGAGTTGCAATTCTTTTGGTAAATCGGAAATCAAAACCGTCTGAAAATGTTTGTCGCGCGCCCATTTGCAAACCGATTCAATGAGTGCCTCACCGATCGCTTTGTCGTTGTAGGCCAAGTGTTCGACCCACAAAGTTTGCGTGAGCCCGCGATAAAATAAAAACGGCTGCGTCAGCACGTAGCCGATCATTTGACCATCTTGCCAAGCACCGAAACTCCAGCCGAGCGGCAGATAATGTGTGAGTTGCTCGGGGCGCCAACGGGCTTTCCAGGAGCTGAGTTCGCGCTCCATTGGATCTGAGTGCAATTGCTCCGCTCGCGCACGTTCATACGCCAAAATGCTGTCTTGATCTGTTGGTTTCAGTACGATGAGATCCACGATTTAAGTGTTTAAAACCTTGCAGCAAACTTGTCAAAACACGATGGCAAAGTCATACTCCGTCGCATGTCGAAAAAATTTGATCTCGATCTGGTTTTGAAGGAAATCCGCAAACGTCGTCCTAAAGGTCGCGCTGTCGCCGCTTTTGATGCGGATGGCACGCTCTGGAACACCGATTTGGGTGAAGCGCTTTTTCAATATCAGATTCAGAACAAGTTGGTGCCGCTGCCACCAGATCCGTTTGAGCACTATCACCGCATGAAGGATGAAGTTTCAAAACGTGCGGCGTATTTATGGCTCGCACAGATCAACAAAGGTGTACCGATCGCCACCGTTCGCGGTTGGGCGAAAAAAGCGGTCGATGCGATGCAACCGATTCCGTTTTTTAAAGAGCAGCAGGCGATTTTTAAACTGCTGCAAGAATTGGAAGTTGAAATCTACATCGTGACGGCGTCGATTCAGTGGGCGGTCGCACCCGCAGCACCATTGCTTGGATTAGCTGAAGAGGATGTCTTGGGAATTGAAACCGAAGTAGTGAATGGCATCGTCGGTGAAAAACAAAAAGGCTTGCTGACGTTTCGTGAAGGAAAAATCAACGCGTTATTAGAACGCACACAAGGCTTGAAACCCTTCTTCAGCGCCGGCAACACCGAAGGCGATCAATTCTTACTCGAAGGCTCCAGCGACATGGCGATGGTCGTCGCCGCTGCCCCTGAAGGCAGCGAGAACTACATCAGCGAACGCAAAATGGTAAAGATGGCGGAAGAACGCGGTTGGTTTATTCAGGATCATTTGTAGATCAAACCTTCCTACCGGCAAGCCGAAATGTCGTTCAAACGCCAGTACCATGCCGACAAAAGCATGCCGTTCTTTAGAGTGCCTTGGACCGTGCATGTTTGGTAAGTTTCGCCCGTCACATTGCCGAATCGATCGACCGGTGTCTCGTTATAAAGTGTGAAACTGAGATCTATCGCCTGATTATTCACTGCATTTGCGGCATCGCAATTTTTCATGGTGTATGACGCGAGTGTGACGCTCTCATTTAATTTACCAAGTCCGTTCAACTGAAGTATCGCGACGGCGATTTTCGATCCATCGGATTCGATGTGCTCCGTACAGGAGAATTTGTAAGCATCGCCCAATTGAACTGAACGATTCGATGTCGAAACGAAGTCCGTATTTAAATCATCAAATCCGCTGGCCAATCCAACAGTTGCAAACGTTAAAAGGCTAAATAGTACTAGTGTTTTCATAAACCCTCCGCAGATAAGGTAAACGAATACAGACTCATAAAAAAATATATAATTCGCATACTATCAATGCTATTTAGGCATACATGAATCTACTGCATCTCCACTATTTCTATGTTGTTGCTAAAGAGGGTGGCTTTACCAATGCCTCGAAAGCGCTGCGTATTCAGCAGCCGGCGATCAGTCGAATGGTTAAACAACTGGAGGATTCGTTAGGCTTCCCGCTCTTCGATCGAATCGGTCGCGGAGTTAAACTCACGGCACGTGGCAAAGAAGTTTTTGAACGAAGTCAGACGATCTTCGAAGAGGTCGACCAACTAAAAACCACGGTCGGACAACTCTCGGGAGTTGCACAGGGGCCTTTGGTTTTTGGCGCCGCGGAACCTATCGCGAGTCATTTTATTCCTGCAGTTCTCGAAAACGTCTTGGCAGAATTTCCGAAACTCTATCCAGTGATTCATTCCGGCCCCGCTTCGATACTCTTTGACCGTATCGCAAATGGTGAACTGGAATTTGGTTTGTTTTTTCACACGCCGCCTTTGCCGGACAATCTCAAGCTCACGGTTTTAAAAAAGATTCGCTTTCACTTGGTTGTTAAAAAAGACCTTAGAAAAAAAGCGGCAGTTCTCGAATCATTTATTGGCTCCCGGGAAATCGATGACACTTCCACGAGAACATTTCCAACGCTCGAAAAACTAAAGAAGCTCCATCCAAAAGCTTCGATCAAAATCTCATCTAATAATCTAACGGCTCATCGATCGATGGTGGCGCGCGGCCTTGGCGTTGCCGTGCTGCCGAATTTTCTGATCGACGAAGATTTAGAGCGTGGACGATTTGTCGATGTGCTTCCGAAAGAGAGATTGGAATTTGATTTGAAACTCGTTCAGCGCAGCACTGGGGTCCAAAGCTTAAACGCCGAAACCCTTCTAAATACTGCACGAAGAAACTAATTAGCAATCGTGCTCAGGAATTTTAGACTATCAGCGCTCAAAAGCAGTTCGTGAATTGTGTCTCAAAATTAGACAGGGCCGCCGAAAGACTTTATAGACGTAGGACCAGCTGGGTAAGATCAAGTAATGAAATCAATTCTAATTTCCTGTTTGATTGTTTTTGTTCAAAGCCTGACGGTAAATGCTGAGCCCGGACAAGATCGAGTCGCTCAAGGATTGTTAATCGCGAAAACTTACTACGTTGATGGACATTACGCTTCTTGCCTCAATGAGCTTGCGATCATCAGAAAAGTCATGCCGCAATCTCAAAACGTTCAAGAGCTCGAAGGCCTATGCAAAAAAGGAACTGGCGACTTTGTCTCTATCCATGACTTCTGGAACGTTCGCGCCGGAGACAGCTTAGATAAATTCAAAAGTTTATTGGTGTCGACACATTCATGTAAGGCCGAAGCCGACAAGAATTATCCGTCTGATTTTGTTTACTACAACTGCGTCAACGCGGCTTATGGAGCGCAAAGCTTTTCCTTTTTTCAAGGTAAACTGCGCAGGTTCTCCGCCTCTGTCTTCAAAGATATCTGGAATCCGACATTTAGAGAATCGTTAGCGAAATTTGCTAACAACGGAAATGGCCGGCCGTACAAATATGAACTCGATGGACCCGTGGCGGAATGTGAGAATGCCAAATGCAAAGCTTATGTTTTTAAAAAGGGAAACCTCGAAACTTCTTTGATCACCACTGAGTCCGGCATGCCGGTAAAATACAATCAAGTCGACAACGCCACAATGGACGCCTCGATTCGAGCGTTGGCCTCGTTCAAAGCCAAAAATAAATAGTCTTACTCGAGCTCAAGCTCATTGATCGCCTTTGAAATATTTCGGGCCACGACGGGCTTATCCGCATAAGAACTTCCCATGGCTCGCAGGAAGGCACGCCAGCCTAATTTACCACGTGCATGAACAGGCTCGATCATGAGACTTTTTGATGCAAAGACTGAGTAGTCCGTTGGCGCAAAACCAATCGCCGCGATTTCTTTTTTGTATTGATCGCCAGCTCTTTTATTTTTCGCAATCTCCACAAGAAGCGCCAATTCATTGAAGCCCTTTTTGAATCCGTCTGGACTCGACAGACGAACACGATGACGATTCGCTTTTAAGAATTTGATGATTCGCGCGCGAGCGGCCCAGTTGAGTGGGCCTGCCTGCTCCACTTCTGGCTCTTCCTCTACTTGTTTGGCGATTTTCTGAAGCTCACGCACCGGAATATCGCATGAAATTTTAAAGCACTCCGCGAGAGCTTCAGTCAGATTGGCATCGACGTTCCCAAGATCCGGTAGCGATCTCGCGATGGTCCGATTTAATTCGTACAGTTTGGTAAATGCTGAGCCCGAAAGAAGTGCCCACTGCTGACTGTAAATGACTTGCGGTCTTCTAAATTCGTCAGCCTTCCCGATGATCCACTCGGACCAATTTTCAGGCGTGTGACGCGTCCATCCCGTTTTGATGCCTTCTTCTTTAAAGAAGCTTCCTCTCGCTTGATCTTCGACGATTTGTCGCGGCAAAAAGAAAACAAATTGCCCTTCCTGGGCATTGTGAACAGAAAAACCTGATTTGCCATTCAGCAACTCAACAATTTGATGTTCGGATTCGTTTTGATCCGCAATAGATGCACCGTCATCGACGTGAATCACGCGAGTTGGAGGCGTGAATATGGCTTGCTCACTCGAATAATCTAAAACTTGAAATGTTGTTGTATCTCTCGCCCCCGATTTTTTGAAACGTTCAAAAAACTCGAGCAAAGCGGATTGATCACCATTGATGACGACGACAAGATTATCTTTATACATCACCTTGAGAGGATCCGGAATTTTCAGGGCAGGAGAAGCTTTCACTAGGCTCTGTAAGTAATCGAGAGTGGGCGTTCCCGAACCAAAATTTATTTTCACCAGCAGAGTCGCGCTCTGAAGACTTGTCAGGACAGCCGGCAAACTGCTCCACGTCGAATTTACTTTTGGCAGTGCTTCCACTTGCTGCAACAGTAGGGATCGACATCGATCGATGGGCGAAGGTTCAGGCGCGGGATTTTTGCGCGCTGGTGCGAGAGTTAGAAAAGAACATAGAATAATTATGACGAGCTTGTTAAATCGATTCATGCCGGCGCTTATCTGCCTAGCAACTCGAAATGGCAACCTTGTCATTCACACGAATCTTAGTGAAAGCACCCGGATCCTTACGTGGCCCAAGCGGGCCCTACTACTCGGCAAAATTGATGTGCCCTAAATTTTTGCGATGAAAATTAAATTTATGAGCGATCAACACTCCAGCTCGTTCATCAGAGGCCGGCAATCGAGTCGCTTTGATGGTCGTCATCAGGCAATCATTGAACGATGGTTCATCAAAATCGGTTTGTACCAAATTGAGATGGTCCACCGAGCCTTCTTTGGTGACTGTGAGATTCACAAGGACAGAGCCCTCGTCGTGCTTAGGCGCCTTGGTGAGCAATTGCTCATAGCAACTCTGAATTTCATCTGAGTTCTTAAAATAGACCGGCTCAACGACCCCGTGGCGTTGCATCGGCGCTTCTAGGCTATGAGCCACCCGCGCTTTTTTAAAGCCAAAATGCAGATGGCGAGACAGCGTGTCTTTCGCGATATAAGACACCGAGGCAGGATTCGTCATTAGCAGCGTAATAACAGCTTTTTTTGTCCAAATTGTTTGCATGAATCTACAATAATGTATTTCTCGGTCTCATATCGCGAACTTTGCCAGCTCGAAAATTTGCCCGGAAAACGACGAAGTTTTTGTTCGAAATAGAACATCTCAAAAATAACGGCTAATTTTTTGACGATTTTTTAAAGATTTAGATGACGAGTTGCTCTTCGCAGTTCTCGATCTTGCCTTCATGGATAGGGCGGTATTTGTACGGGACGCCCAAAAATCTCTTCACCGCCTGCTCCACTGAAAAGGTGATTCCTTTGATCGTGGCAGATGGTTCGTCGATCATGACTTCGACGTAGCGGCGCTCCGCCGTCAATTCACCATATATCATCAAAATGAAAATCGTAGCTCCCTCGCGAGAGATATGCTCGACGGTATAATTTTGGTCTGAATCAGAGGCGGCAAATCCTGTACGGGTCGACGCCGCTGGACGAATCATGCCGGCATCAAGGTTATTGAAGAACTCTCCGGTGTAGGCATTGCGATAGATCGTAATCTGATTAAGTTTGCCTTCAGAATTCACTACGGTTGCGTGAATATATTGGTAGCCCGGAAATTCAGATTGCTGGACTGTGATCTCGTCCGAGCCATTCGTAAAAACGCCTGTCTTAAGAAACATTTTTGGCAATTGCAGTTCCGCATCCGCGACGATTGCATAAAAGAAGACCACGAAACTAAATAAAACGACTTTCACTATCCCTGCTCCAACTAAGCCTGGCCTATGATCGCTTCCATTTCACCAACCGATTTTGGCACCTCATGCGTAAGCACTTCGGCGCCGTCATTCGTGCACATCACATCGTCTTCGATTCGGATACCGATACCGCGCAATTCTTTTGGCGCCGTCGTATCGTTGGCCGGAATGTAAATGCCTGGCTCGATCGTAAAGCACCAGCCTGGTTCCATCTCACGCATTTTACCGCCGACGAGAAGTGCTCCGGCATCGTGTGTGTCGAGGCCAAGTAAGTGACTCACGCCGTGCGGATAGTATTTCGCATAGGTGCGTTCGCGAATGCAGTCTTCAAGCGTTCCGCTAATCAGCTTTTCTTCAAGCATGATTTCGGTGACACCCTTGACGGTTTCTTCTTGCAAGCGACCGTGCGGTAAACCAGGACGAATCATGCCAATAAGTTTCAGCTGCAGATCAAGCATGGCTTGATAGATGCGCCTTTGAGGCGCGGTGAATTTCCCATTCACCGGAAACGTGCGCGTAATATCGCCGCTGTAAAACATGTACTCAGCGCCCGCATCCACCAGGAATAAATCGCCATCGTTCAACTTGTCTTCGTTGAAGCGATAGTGAAGTGTGCAAGCGTTGTTACCACCGGCGAAAATTCCCGTGTAGGCTTCGCCTTGAGCACCTTGTTCCATGATCGATTTGATAAACAAACCATGAAGAGCGCGCTCACTTCCATTTGGCTTCGTTGCTTTCATCACTTCAATATGGGCTCGCGCACTGACGGAGCCCGCGCGACGAAGCATATCGATTTCTTCTTCGCTTTTGCGAATCCGCATTTCGCCAAGCAGGCCATACGCATCTTCAACTGGCAAAAAACCAAGTCCTGCGCGTGGATTGAGCCATTTCACTTGTGTCAGTACGCGACCAAAGATTTCATCAAATTCATGGTTACGATAAAGGCTATAGTAAACCTTCTGACAATCCTTCAGGAGTTTTGGTGCGACCTTTTCGAAATCATCGATGGAATACACTTCATCAAAGCCGAATTCTTGTTTGGCTCCGTCGACGCCGTAACGGAAACCGTCCCATGTCTCGCGCTCAATGTTTTTTGGTCGCACGAACATGACGGTTTCAGGTTTTAGGCCGGGGCGAAAAATCAAACACGAGCCTGGCTCATCAAAACCTGCGAGATAAAGCATGTTGGATTCTTGGCGATACGGAAAATGCCCATCGTAATTGCGAATGTATTCAGGCCATGCTGGGAGCACAACTGCAGCACCAGGAATCAGGGACGCCAGCTTTTGACGGCGTTGTTGAAAAATTCGTGGCGGTAAGTAGGGCTTTCTCATTTTCTCTTCTCCTCAGAAACCATATTTAGCACTTAAACGGCTGGCGGCGCGGATACCTTCTTGCTCGCCCGCTTGTACCAGTTCTTTATGTGAACCAAAACGGTCGAGCAAAATTCCATCGGTTGGAACGCGGATCACTTCATTGGCCAAGTTCTCGGCCTCGTTAATCGAGCGCTGCACTTCTTGCCAAATTATCACGCTCTCAGGATCATCGCTGAGTTTTTCTTTCTCAAACGGCAGCGTTGGACCCAGTACGTCGACGTATACAACGAGTTTATAACCTTCGTTCTTAAGTTGCTCGACGATCGCGCGGCTAGAAGTGGCTCCAGCCAGCCAATTGCCACGGATTTGAAACAGCGGCGGAAACGGCAAACAGCGGCGTAAACCATCGCTTAAAATTCCACGCTGTTGCCATACCAGAGCGCCGGTCCAGAAGTTTCGCGAAGGGCAGCCAAAAGGAACTTTTAAACTGTTGTAGTCGATGTTGCCAAAATTTTCTTTGAGATATCCGTCGAGAATTTTAATGCTGCGATCGTTGCGGCCGATCCCAAACAAACCTTTGGAATTGAGATCGACTTGATCTAAACGATAAAGCTTCCAGTCAACTTCATGGGATTGACCATGAGCCGCGTAAGCTGCCGCCACCAAAGCACCCCACTCGATGCCGATCACCTTGCTAATTGGAATACGGTTGTCCTGCAAAGCTTTGATCACACCCGCATGGGCCAACGCTTTTGCGCCACCCGGTCCGAGCACCACCGCTACATTCGGAATTTCGCGTGTATAAGGCGTTTCGCGAGTGCCAGTCGGCCCCGGCGCGTTCGACGGCGACGTCGGTAGGTTTTTCGGTGGAGTCGTTCGGCATGCCGCTAACAAAATGAGGAAGGTGAACGCGATTTTCAACATATAGGCCGTTGTAATACGGACTACCGTTTGGCGTAAAGGAAGAACTCTTGATTGCCGTCGCCACCCTTGATGGCGGCTGGAAAGATTTCTAGGATTTGATAACCGCATTGCTCAGCACATTGACGTACTTTCGCTTGGGCCTTTTCGCGATCCGCCATAGACGTCACGATGCCGTCTTTGTCGAGTGCGTCTGGCGAAAGTTCGAATTGCGGTTTGATCAATGCCAAAAGTTCATGGTGCGGCAATACCGCTGCGACTTCAGGTAAAATTAAAGTGAGCGAAATAAACGAAACATCCACGACACAGAGATTCACATCCGAAACGTGCTTTACGATGTCGCTTTGGCTGCGCAAATCACGAGCGTTAATTTGCTCAAACGAGATCACTCGTTTGTCGTTCTTAAGCTTTTCCGCAAGCTGACCCGTACCAACATCAACACCGACGATTTTTCTAGCGCCCCTTTGCAGCAGGCAATCCGCGAAGCCGCCGGTTGAAATACCGACATCAAAAATGGTCCGATCGTGAATATCTAAACCTATGTGATCGATGGCCGCGCGAAGCTTATGACCGCCGCGTGAAACGAATTGCAGTAGATCGTCAGAGCGAAGACGAACTTGGTTTTGCAAGAGGTGACCGACTTTGAGAGACGGCTGATGAACCACCTTCCACTGGCCTTTTTCCTCGATTTCGACATCGCCGTGATGAATGAGCTCTTGCGCTTTTGTACGCGACGGCGCCAGTCCTAATTGGACGAGCAGCAAATCAATTCTCACAGCGAAATACGATCCTGATTCATGGTGAGGAGAAAACGAAGACCATCGGCTTTGGCGCCAAAACTTTCGAGCGCTTGCAATCCTTCTTCAGTCGCTTGTCTTAAGAGTTGAATCGTGCGCTCTGGGCCGAGCACATGCACGAAGTTGACCTTCTCCATTTTTTCGCCGGCATCTTGTAAATCATCAGCCAATTGAAAGGCCAAACCGAGAGCACGACCAAAACTTGAGAGATTTTTAAAATCCTTTTCATTCGCGTCGCATAGAATAGCTGAGGCTTCGACGGCCACTTGAATAAGCGCACCGGTTTTCATGCGGTGAATGTCGTTCATCGAGTCTTCGCTTGGATCGGCGTCGGTAATATCAAGAACCTGACCACCGACCATACCCGGAAGACCGGCAGCTTTCGCCACCCGCTCAATCACATTCGCGACGTGTTTCGAACTCTGCAAACCCTTTGCGAGAACAAAGAATGCCAATGTGAGCAAACCATCACCTGCCAGCAAAGCCATCGCTTCACCGTAGACTTTATGGTTCGTTGGACGACCGCGACGAAGATCGTCGTTATCGAGAACGGGCAAATCATCGTGAATCAAAGAATAAGTGTGAATCAGTTCAATCGCTGAAGAGAGTGGCAAAACTTTTTCGGCGTCGGCGCTCAGCGCTTCGGCCGTCAGTACTGCCAGCAACGGACGAAAGCGTTTGCCGGAAGAAAAAAGAGAATATTCGACGCTTTCCCAGAGACGTTTCAACCGATCCGAAGGCAAAGGACTCCACTCGAGCATCACTTTTTTCAAATGACCTTCGATGTGCTTGGCTTCGGAAGAAAAACGATTCGAAAGTAAGTCGATCTCTTTATACATTGGCGAAAACTATTCTTTCATTTGAAAGTCTTCAGTTGTCGCTTGGCCTTGCGAATCGACCGTGAGCAACACTTTTACTTTCTGTTCTGCTGCCTGCAACTGCGTGTTGCATTCGCGTGAAAGCTTGATGCCTTCTTCGAACATCTTCAAAGAATCTTCGAGAGCCAAATCACCTGACTCCATTTTCGCGACGATCTCTTCGAGACGACCGAGTTTCTTTTCGAATTCCATTATGACACTCCCTTTACTTCGACGTCGGCTTTGCCTTGAGCAAAGCGGATTTGCAGTTGATCGCCCGCTTTTAAGCTGTCAGCGGAGCGAACCACATCTGCACCCTTATTAACGATTGAATAACCACGATCTAAAACTTTCAGCGGACTGATCCCATCAAGTTTGGCTGCGAGCTCACCTAGTCGGGCTTGTTTGCGTTGAACCAAACGATGCATTGGTGCTGGCAGACGATTTTCAATCAGCTGCACGCGACCTTTTTTGCGCTCAATCTGACGCTCAAGCGCCATCGACAAACGCTGCTCGAGCTCGTCACAACGAATCGACAAATCTTGCAAACGGCGTTTTGGATCAACAAGCCGCTGCCCCGCATGCTGCAATTTTTGTTTGAGCATGACGAAACGATGACGAAGATTGCGGAGCAAATTTCTTTCCAGCAAAGCAATACGATCGACGATCTCAGCGGCATTTCGGCAGACCAGTTCGGCCGCAGCCGATGGAGTTGGTGCACGAAGATCGGCAACGAAATCGGCGATGGTAAAATCAATCTCATGTCCCACTGCTGAAATCACCGGCACGCGAGACGAAGCAATCGCGCGCGCGACTCCTTCATGGTTGAAGCACCACATGTCTTCGATCGAAC
>Ga0105239_10001430_pt1 | contig 31841 bp, 20 predicted proteins | sample KBSC44metaG_FD_92761 | JGI IMG/M metagenome (GOLD analysis project Ga0105239, IMG submission 92761) | Corn rhizosphere microbial communities from Kellogg Biological Station, Michigan, USA - KBS C4-4 metaG | ecosystem: Host-associated > Plants > Roots > Rhizosphere > Soil | place: Michigan, USA...
GTTCTCCAGTCCCAGCCCGTCGGCCGATGCCTATGTCGGCGGCAAGAACAGCGCCTCCGGCTTCATTGCCGACCTGCTCGGCGGGCATAATGCGATAACAGCGGAAGCGGAATGGCCGACGATTGGCTGGGAAGGCATCATCGCCGCCAATCCCGACGTGATCGTCGTTGCCAGTCTTGACCGCAATCGTTGGGAACTCGACAAGCCGGAGGCCAAGATCAAGTTCCTGAACACCGACCCGGCTGTCAGCCAGACCGCGGCCGTCAAAAACAAGGCGATCGTCGTCATGGACGGCCAGGCGATGAACCCGACCATCCGCACGATCTACGGCGCTGAGCAGGTGGCCGAGCAGTTGAAGGCTCTCGGTCTGCTGAAGTGACGAAAGTGGGCAGTATCTTCCGGCAACTGGGAGTGGTCATAACACTGCTGCTCGCCTCCCTCTGCCTGATCGCGATCGCCGTCGGCGTCAGCGTCGGGATCGGTGACCTGCCGATCCCGCTTGCGACCACATTTTCGGCCGTCACCAACCGGCTCGGATGGACCGCGGTCGAGCTGAACCGCATCCACGAGACTGTTATCTGGGATTATCGATTGAGCCGCGCGCTCGTCGCCGCCTTCTGCGGCGCGGGCCTTGCGCTGTCGGGCGCGATCATGCAGTCGCTGCTGCGCAACCCGCTTGCCGAACCCTATGTGCTCGGCATCTCCGCCGGCGCCTCCACCGGCGCCGTGGCGATCGTCATCTTGGGCGTCGGCTCGGGCGCGGTATCGCTATCGGCCGGGGCCTTCGCCGGCGCCTTCGCAGCCTTCTTCTTCGTCGCGCTGCTGTCGAACGGCACGCGCGGCGGCGCCGACCGCACCATCCTTGCCGGTGTGGCCGCATCGCAGCTCTTCAATGCCTCGACCTCCTATATCGTCACGACATCGGCCAATGCACAGCAGGCCCGCGACGTCATGTTCTGGCTGCTCGGCAGTTTCGGCGGCGTACGCTGGCCGGAATTCGCACTGGTCTCGATCGTCGTCGGGTTCGGCCTCGCCGCCTGTCTGTTCTATGCCCGCGTGCTCGACGCCTTCGCGTTCGGCGACGAGGCCGCCTCCTCGCTCGGCGTCGATGTCGGCCGCGCCCGCCTGGTGCTCTTCGCTCTGACCGCCATGATGACGGCGACGATAGTCAGCATGGTGGGGTCGATCGGCTTCGTCGGCCTCGTCGTGCCGCATGTCGCCCGCTTTGTCGTCGGGCCGCTCCATATCCGTCTGCTGCCTGCCTGCGCCGTCGGGGGCGCGATCTTCATGGTGCTCGCCGACATCGCTGCGCGCGCCCTCATTCCGAACCAGATCCTGCCGATCGGCGTCGTCACTGCGCTGGTCGGCGTTCCCTTCTTCTCCATCATCCTCTACCGGTTCCAGCGCACGTCATGAGCATCAAGGCCGACAACCTCACCTGGAAAATTGGCAGGAAGACCATTTTGGACGGCGTTTCGCTCGAGGCGCAGCCCGGCCGGATGCTCGGCCTGCTCGGACCGAACGGCTCGGGCAAGACCTCGCTGCTGCGGCTTCTCGCCGGCCTGAAGCGGCCGCATGCCGGCCGCGTCACGCTCGACCGCAGCGATATCGGCACGATCAGCCGCCGCTCGATCGCCCGGCGCATTGCCTTCGTCGAGCAGCATGCCACGACGAATGCCAATCTGAAGGTCGTCGATGTCGTCAAGCTCGGAAGGTTTCCGCACCGGTCGATGTTCTCGGGCTGGACAAGGGCTGATGAAGAAGCGGTCGAAAGTGCGCTCGCGCGTGCCGGCATGGCGGAGAAACGCGACGAGCGCTGGCAGAATCTATCGGGCGGCGAGAAACAGCGCACCCATATCGCAAGGGCGCTCGCTCAGTCGCCGCAGGAACTGATCCTCGACGAGCCGACGAACCATCTCGACATCCAGCACCAGATCGGCCTGATGCGACTCGTCTCCGGCCTGCCGATCACCAGCATCGTCGCCCTGCACGATCTCAACCATGCCGCCATGTTCTGTGACACGCTGATCGTCATGCAGCAAGGCAGGATCGTGGCCTCTGGCATACCGGAAGAAGTTCTGACGGAAAGCCTCTTGAAGAACATCTTCTCGGTGGAGGCCCGGATCGAAATTTCACAGCATCACTCTCGGCCGCATATCCACTATCTACGGTGACCCCTCGCGGTGGCAAGGTCGCGGCCCTCGTGATGCTGTGGTCGCCGCTCCAGATGGGGGCGCAGGACACCAGTACGAACCGTCTGCCTGATTTATCCGCCATTATCTGGCGATTGCACTGGAAGGTAGCCCATAGGAACGAGGCGAGTGTGCAGATCGGGACCATCTGATTAACCAGGATCATAGAAAATTCCGTTATCGGCATCGTAGAGGATAAAGTGGTCTCCTTCGACATGGACTACCGCTACTCCCTGAACATCGGCCCAGTTCTTTGTCTCTCGTAACCCGCCAGTATGCCAGCCCAACTCGGTTGGACGCCGCGCAGCTCGTTCCACGTTGTGTAATGATTGGTCCGAACGCCCCAATCGATCATGCAGGCAGAATGGCGTCGAGCGCATCGAGTTCTTCGGCACGCTTTGAAACGGTGTTTCCAGAGGGCGACAGGTCAGTGCTCATGCTCGAGCGGCCCAACGATGGTGATCCCTTCACCGCGGGCGGCGGTCGCCATTTTCCGGTCGCCGGTCGCCAAAGGTAAACCTTGCGTTCTGGCTAGCGCGACATAACTCGCATCGTATGCGGTCAGCGAGTAACGGGTCGCCAGTTCCAGGACGAGGCCGTCCCCTCCCGATCCCGCATCGTCCAGCGGCAGCCCTCGCAGCTGTGTCATCAGCAGCAGCGGTTCGCCCTGCTTGAGCCGACCACGTCGCTCGGCCACCAGAAACAGGTTGCGTGTCTCGAACCAGAACAATGCAGGCACGAGACCCACTGTCGAACGCATCTCCGATATCAGTCGATCGGCGGCGTCGTGTTGCTCATCGGGAAGAAACCAGGCGGCGGCGATGGAGGCATCGAGAACGAAGGCCATCAGTAGCGCCTTCCTTCATCACGCCATTCGCGGATTTCGTCCTGTGTGGTGACTTGCCGGCCAGCGCGCTGGGCCTTGATCTCGGCGATCAGCGCGTCGACGTCGTTGTCGCGACGGATACGCGAAAGCCTGGCGACAGGCGTGTTCCCGCGCGAGATGATCACCTCTTCGCCGGCTTCGACTTTCGCCAGCAGCTCCGACAGATGGGTTTTGGCTTCGGCGACCTTGACGGTAACGGTCATGATGAATGCCCCAAAGTTTGTGTTTCTCGTCGAGCAGGCGGTGATTTGCACCACTCTCAACATTCTGCCCGATCGTATGGCCGTTTCCGTAAGTTGGTCAAGGACTAACCATATCACCATCGATACTTGATACTTATCGATGGTTAGAGGTGCAGCCAAACGCTGTATGGCGAACGGAAGCAAGGGCGTCTTTCAATTCATCAACACAAAAGAACGGCGTTAATTCATATGGTTAATGAAACGGAAACCGAAGAATCTCGCCGTAAAAGGGGCTGATTTGGGGGCAGTGCCGAAGCAGTGGGCAATTGTGCCGTCGATACTCTTCTACCATAATCGGTGCCTGGGATGAAGAGGATGTGCCTAGTCAGGATAGGAGCTGCTCATGGCGAAGATCGATATCGACAGTCTCGACGAAGCGGCGCTGATCGAGCTGCATGGATCCGGGCCAATGTGCCGGGCGCCGGCAAGCTGACCTCATCGGGCTGATCTGGGTTCAGCCGCGCGCGAGGATGGCGCCGGGCAGGGGCGGGATAGACTGTTTGCCATCGCCAACTCCCAGCCGATCGCCGAGGTAGTGCCAGAAGGAGACCCCGAGCTTCTTGCATGTCTTCATCAGCCCGAGCATGGTGTCGCGGGCAGTCCGGCCGTCTCTGCTCATGATGCCGCCCGAGATTTTTCGCTTGGTGACGAAGGTTCGCAGATCATTCTCCGACGCATTGGTGTTGAGCGGGATTTCCGGCCGCTCGAGCACCTTCAGCAATTCGTCTTTACGCCGGTGAAGACGCACCAGTAATGTGTCGAGCGCGTTGTAGCCGGTGCGCATTGTAAAGATCCGGTCAAACCGTCGTCGGAAAGCCGGGATGGCCTGCGGTGATGGCTTTTGTTTCCAGGCCTTCAGCGCCTTGTAAAATCGCCAGATAAGGTCGCGAATAAGGGTGACAGCGCGCGCCTCCTTTGGTTTTGCCGGCATCAGCTTCTGTAACAGCCGTTCCCCGTGGACCCAGCACAGAGCATGATTGCCGACCCGGAATTGACCGGCATCGTCGGAGACGATGACCACGTCGCCCACCAGTCCATGATGGCGGATGCATCCCCAGAGACCTGCCTCTGCCAGGACACCGATCCCCTGGCGGTCAAAAATATCGACACCCTTGCGCGCCAGATATTCCATATACGGCACCTGGTTACAAAAGTGCCGCGGCGCCCAAGACAATTTTGTTCAATTACCAAGCGTTAGTGTTGCAGATTCTACACCCATATCGAAACACGAGCGTGTGAAGCGCCAGTACTCACGCTACTTTTCGCTGTATTTTTTTTGAAATCTGCTATTGAGCGAATTAGGCCCATGATCGGCTACACCGCTTTCAGGTGCATCTTCATGAATTTTGACCGACATGCCGCTTGAGCAAGGCGCGCCTTGCGCAAGCGGATGGCTTTGACTTTGGGTAGTTTTGTATGTCCCCCGCGAATAAGTCCCCCTCCTTCAAGACCCTGACATCTGTTGCGTTCCTTTCCTCGACGTTGTTTGCATTTTCCGCAACCGCGCAAGAACAGCCGGCGCCGGCGGCTGCCAATACGCCTTCAAGTACTGGTTCCGCTCAAGGCTCCCCTGCCGCTGCAAATGAACAGCCACCGGCACCGCAAGACCGCGTGCAAAAATTCGACGACTGGTACTATCGCTGCATCGATGGCAAGGCCGCAGACGGTGCGGCGATCACACATTGCGAAGTGGCGCAGATCGCGACGGTGAAGCAGGGTGACCAGGACGTCAATGTCCTGACGCTCGCCATCGCCAAGGCCGATGCACCGGCCGCATCGGACAAGAAAACAGCAAAGCAGCCAGCAAGCGATCTGGTGCTGACCACGCTCGTGCCGCTCAATATGTACCTTCCGGCAGGCTTGAGCATCGACGCGGCTGATAAGCCGGCTGTGCAGCTGGCCTATCGCAATTGCAACCAGGCCGGCTGCTGGTCACAGCAGAAGCTTGACGCCAAGACGATCTCAGCGCTGTCGAAGTCCGCAGACGGCGTCGGTCATGTGCAGATGATGAATGGCCAGAAGGTCAACATCAAATTCTCGCTGAAGGGTCTTTCGGCGGCATTGGATGCGCTGCAGAAGTCTGCCTCCAACTGACGCGAAGGCAGACAGGCTTATGACGTCAGCCCGGCGCCCAGCTGCCCCTCGCCACAATATCGTTTTGACCGCCAGCGCACTGTTGGCGGCAATTTTTGCGATATCGCCTGCAGCTGCCCAGACGCCAAATGACGACTTCTCCCGCCGGCAGGCGCAGGAGGCCGAGCAGCAGCGGCTGGAGACTTTGGGCCGGATGACCCCGAAGCCGGCTCAGACCGAGGCTCAGCAACCGGCAACACCCGGCGGTCAGAAGGCTGGCCCGTGCTTCGCCATCACCCACGTCGAGGTCGAGGGAGTGAAGCAGTTTCCGGCCGCTGCCATCAACAAGGTCACCGCATCTTATGCGAACCGCTGCGTCGGCGTTGGCGAGATCAACGGGCTGCTGCGCGACCTGACGCATCTCTACCTCGACAAAGGCTTTGTCACCTCGCGTGTCTATGTGCCGGCCCAAGATATCGCCGGAACGAAGACGCTGCGGCTAGTCGCCGTCGAAGGCACGCTGTCCGACATCTACATCAACGGCAAGCCGGCTCCCGGCTCCGGCGTGCTGGCAACGGCCTTTCCCGGCATGAAGGGCCACATCACTAATCTGCGTGATATCGAGCAGGGCCTCGACCAGATCAACCGTCTCTCGTCCAACAACGCCAAGACGGCGATGCTGCCGGGGAAGACCGATGGCACCTCGATCCTCAACATCGAGAACAAGCCGGATCACCCCTGGCATCTCTCCTTCGGCAACAGCAATCTGGGCCAGGAGCAGACGGGATATTCCAAGTCCTCGGCCACGGTCGGCTATGACAACCTGTTCGGCATCAACGATCAATGGAACTTTTCCTACGAGCATAGCGGCCCGGATTACCCCTGGCGGAACGATGGCCTTGGCAAGAGTAACAGCTATTCAGGCAACGTCAGCGTGCCCTATGGCTACTGGACCTTCTCGGCGAATGGCTCCTGGTATGGCTATGACAGTTCGGTTCCCGGCAATTTCGGGCCGCTGGAAACGTCGGGTACCAGCAAACAGGTCGGCATCGGCGCCGACCGCGTGATTTTTCGCGACAAGGACTCGATCACGACGTTCAACAGCGGTCTGACCTACAAGGAAACCAACAACTTTCTGCTCGGCAACAAAATAGAGGTCGGCAGCCGCAAATATACGGCCGGTGATCTCGGTATTTCCCATTCCCGCCGCATGCTGGGAGGGCTTTGGGTCTTCGACCTCTCCTATAGCCAGGGGCTCAATCTCTTTGATGCGGTCGCGCGCGGCGATGTCGGTGCTGGAGACGCGGATCCTCGTTTTTCCAAATTCACCGGCACGATCACCATGACCAGGCCGTTCGAGCTTGCCAGCCAGCGCTTTGAAGTCAACTCGATCGTCACAGGGCAATATTCGCCCGACAATATGTTCGGGGCAGAGCAAATCTCGCTTGGCGGCTATTCCACGGTCCGCGGCACGCGCGAGACCATGCTTTACGGCAATAACGGCTTCTTCGTCCGCAACGATCTCGTCTGGCGCACGCAGCCTTTCGCCGACAACGCAGAGCTTGCGAGGATCTTTGGCGAATTCCGGCCCTATGTCGGCCTCGACTACGGGCGGATCGCACGCCAAGCGCGCTATCGTATCGATGGCGGCGACATGTTTGGCTGGACGGCGGGCGCCAAGCTTGCCGGCGGCCATGTCAATTTCGATATCGGCTATTCGGACATATTCGGCGGCACGGTCGATCGGCGCGATGCCGGGCTTCTGTTCGTCAGTACATCGGTGAATTGGTGAATCAAAAGGTGATCACGATGAAAAACAGTAATAGAAAGTTGCATCGCGGCGCGATCAGGGCTCTGTTTGTTGCTACTCTTATGGGGTCCGCTGTCGGGGCCGGATGCACGACGCAAGATCCGCGCCTCACTGCAGCGCTTGGTACAGCCAGTATAGCCGATGTCCGCATAGAAGCGGCGCCCGATCTGAGGATGGGATCGCCTCTATTGAACGGTGACACGCGGGAATCCCAGGTCGCACTTGTGTCGCGCGTCCTGCAGCAAAGACTTGCACAGGATCTCAAGGGCTATCCAGGGGGTAAAATTCCCGCGAGGTTGATTGTTACCCTTCATGATCTGGATGTGGCGTCGGCTCCCGGCAGAATTATCGCAGGTAACAACAGCTTTATCGATGGAACTGTCCGCCTGGAGGACATGCGCACCGGAAAATTGATCGCGCAGGCTCAGGAGATACGCGCCAACGATATGACAGTCCGCGGTGATGGACTAGCTCTCATTCCTGCGATGGTCATCAATGCGGCTGTCACGCCCAATCAAACCGCAGTGGCAACCCAATTGGCGGAAACGTTCATGAAGCAGGTGAAGACGTGGCTGACGCCGCTAAAGTAGTCGGCCGAAAATCCGAAGCGGGCAGGAAACGTTCAACAGGGCAGGGCGATGACCAGGCCGTCAGCATGCTTCTGTTCTTGCAGTTGGCGATTGCCGATGCCCAGTCCGTACCTGAAGCACCTGTGATGAATCATCCGTGATGCGTGTTCTCCTCCGCATCGCATATAGTCATTGGTGTAAAATTCACACGGTCTTTACCAAATTAACGCGAACATCCCCACGTTCGCTCTCCGTATCCGTGTAGAGATTGACGTTCGCCACCAAGTCGATCATGAAAATTCAATAATATGAGCCGCATGACGCGGCCTGGGCGAGGTGAGATGTAGGCTACATGTTCCGGCGAGAGCCGCGGACGTAGCCCGACCTCAAAAGGGCGAGAGCGTATCGTGGGCAAACATCCGGGGCAGGGGTCTGCAAAGTCGTTCAGAGAGTGGGCCGCCTCACAGTCGGCTGCGGGCGAAGTCGTTCATCGGCTCACGCGCCTTGCTCACAAGGCACTTGCCCTGACGCTGAGCAGCCTCCTGGTATTGCAGCCGGTAGTTGCCAACGCCCAGTCCGTCGCCGCAAGCACCACCGCACCTGTCGCCAATCAGCCGGGCATCGGTGCTGCGCCGAATGGCGTGCCGCTGATCGATATCGTCACTCCGAACGGGGCGGGTCTGTCGCACAACAAGTATGACAACTTTAATGTTGGCACTCCCGGCCTGATCCTCAATAATTTCAACGGTGAAGTTGGCACGTCGAACCTCGGCGGTGTCACCCCCGGCAATCCGAATCTGAGGAATTCCGGTCCTGCCTCGGTTATCCTCAATGAGGTGACGAGCGGCAATCGCTCGGCGCTGAATGGTCCCACCGAAGTCTTCGGCGGTCGGGCTGATATCATCATAGCGAATCCCAACGGAATCACATGCGCGGGTTGCGGATTCATCAATACGCCACGCGCCACCTTGACGACCGGTGTGCCCAATATCGGCGCCGACGGCAGTCTGACTGGCTTCACGGTCAATAGCGGCGACGTCACCTTTGAAGGGGCCGGGGCAAATCTTGCGACCGCTCCTGGCGCTGTCGACCTCTTCGACGTCGTCTCGCGCCAGATCCATGTGAATGCCCCGGTCTACGGCAAAACCATCCGGCTGACCGGCGGCGCCAGCAAGTACGACTATGCCACCGGCGAGTCGACGGCGCTCACCGCGACCTCTGGCACACCGGAATATGCCATCGACGGCTCAGCCCTCGGTGCCATGCAAGCCGACCGCATCAAGATAGTCGTCACCGAGAAGGGCGCCGGCGTCAAGATGAGCGGCGACATGGCCGCCAATGCCGGCGAACTGTCGCTATCGGCAGACGGCAAGATCTCGATCGGCAATGCCTCCGCCAGCCAGGGTGTGACCATCACCTCGAAGCAAAAGGTGACAGCCGCCAAGGTAACCTCCAAACAGAAGGTCGCAGTCCAGGCTGACCAGGGCATTACCCTGCAGTCGGTGGCGGCCGACAGCGATATCGTGCTTGCAAGCGGCACCGGCCTGCTCAGCGTCTCCGGCGACGTTAACAGCGGCACCAGCGTGCAGATGAGCTCGGGCGGCGGCATTGCCGCCGGCAGTGTCACCGCAGGCAACGGCGCGGCGACGCTTTCGGCGACCTCCGGCAATATCACGATTGCGGGTTCTGCCAATAGCGTTGGCGATCTCAATCTGACCGCAACGGCCGGCGCGATCGCCGCAGGCTCACTGCTGAGCAACCAGAATATCGCGCTGAGCGCCGGCCTCGACATCACTGTTGCCGGCAACGCGCTGGCGCAAGGCAATGTCAGCGCTACCGGCCGATCAATCTCCACTGGCATGGCGGTCTCAGGCATCAATATTGCCGCCACCAGCGCCGATCCCAATGGCAATGTCGTGCTGGGCACGGCGGGCAATCTGAGCCTGACGGCCACCGGCGGCAATATCGCCACCGGCAATCTGCTGTCGGCTGGAAGCCTCAGCGCAAGTGCGACCGGCAATATGACGGCCGGTAACATCCAGTCGGCCAGTGATTTCACGGCGACCGCAGCCTCGCTGACATCAAGCAACATCACGGCGCACGGGGCGATCACCGTCAACGCATCGACCAACGCGAGCGGCCAGATCCTCGGCGCCGGCAATATCCTGATCTCCGGGGCTGCCATTCAGGCAGGCGCCATCGCCTCCGGCGTCGACTTCGCCGCCACCAATGCGGCTGGCGGCACTCTCGCTGTCGGTTCAACCGGCACGCTCGATTTGACCGCCACGACCGGCAATATCATAGTCGGCGCGCTGCTGTCGGCCGGTGATCTGAATGCTCGGGCCGCCCTGCTGCAGGCAAACACTCTGACAGGTCACGGCAATGTCGGTATCGCTGGCGGCGTCCGTGTCGCCAACCAATTGCTCAGTGCCGGCAACATCACCATCGCTGGCAACGCCTATGGTGTGAATGCCGCTCTTCTGGCTTCCGGCGTCGACTTTGCAGCGACCAGGGCGGCTGGCGGCAATATCGTGGTGGCGAGCAGCGGCGATCTCACGGTCAACGATAGGCTTGGCGCCATCCAGGCAGGCACCATCTTGGCAGCCGGCGCGATCAATACCACCGGTCAGACGATCACCGCCGATACCATCACCGGCCATAAGAACATCACGCTTTCCGGCGCCACTGCCGTTACGGGCCAGATCCTCGGCGCGGGTAATGTCAGCGTCTCCGGCCCAACTATCGCGGCCGACGCCATCGTCTCGGGTGTCGATATCGCCGCCACCGATGCGGCGGGCGGGCGCATTACCCTTGCCCCGACGACAACCGGGACCGGCAATCTGACACTTGCAGCCTCCGGCTTGCTCAGCGCCGGCACGCTGTTGTCTGCGGGCAATCTAGATGCCAGGGGTGCGACCGTCACCGCCGGCAATGTCTCGTCGCATGGCGACATCGTACTTGGCGGTGCAACGACCGTCAGTGGCCAGATCCTTGGCGCAAGCAATGTCCTGATCACCGGCCAGAGCCTATCCGCCCAGACGGTCGTCGCCGGCCTCGATTTCGATGCGACGAATGGGGCAGGGGGCAATATCGTTCTTGGCCAGGCCGCGACGATTGCAGGCAATCGCGCTGGTGACCTGACGGTATCGGTTAACGGCGCCCTCGCTGCGCCGACCATCCAGGCAGCCGGTTCCATCGATGTAAAGGCCGGGAATATCTCTGCCGGCACCATTTCCGGCCACAAGAATATTGCATTGTCCGGGACCACCGCAGTTGACGGTCAGATTCTCGGTGCAAATGGCGTCAGCATCTCCGGCTCCAGCATCAAGGCTGGTGTAATTGTCTCCGGCGTCGATTTTGCGAGGACGGCTGCTGCTGGCGGCAATATCGTCTTGACGACAAGCGGCGATCTTTCGCTGATCTCGGCGGGCAGCCTGACGGCCGGCACGCTGCTGTCGGCTGGCGATCTCTCTGCCAGCGGTACGACCGTGGTCGCCAACTCTGTCACGGCTTATGGCGATGTCGCCCTTGACGGCGCGACTACTGTTACGGGCCAGATTCTCGGCGCCGGCAATGTGCTGATCACCGGCCAGAGCCTTTCGGCGCAGACCCTCGTCGCTGGCATCGATTTTGACGCTACCAATGCCTCGGATGGCACTATCGTTCTCGGCCAGGCCGCGACGATTGCAGGCAATCGCGCTGGTGATTTGACCGTGTCGGTGAACGGCGCCGTCGCGGCGCCGACCATACAGGCGGCCGGCGTCATTGATATCAGCGGCGCGTCCGTCGCCGCCGACGCGATCACCGGCCATAAGGACATAACTCTTTCCGGTGCCACGGCCATTAATCGTCAGATCCTGGGTGGCGGCGACATCAGTGTTTCCGGCTCCAGCATCAAGGCCGGCACTGTCGTTTCTGGTGTCGATTTCGCTGCAACCGCAGCCGCCAATGGAAACATCGTCCAGTCGACAAGCGGGAACCTGATGCTTGCTTCGGCCGGTTCAGTGGATACCGGCAGGCTGCTGTCGGCCGGTACGCTTTCGGCCAGGGGTACGACCGTGACCGCCGATGCTGTCACGGCGCATGGCGATGTCACGCTTCATGGTGCAACCGGTACGACGACCGCAAGCGGTCGCGTGGATGTCAGCGGCCAGATTCTCGGCGCCGGCAATGTGCTGATTACCGGCCAGAGCCTGTCCGCCCAAACGGTCGTCTCCGGCATTGACTTTGACGCGACCAATGCCTCGGGCGGCAATATCGTTCTCGGCCAGGCCGGTGATCTGACTGTGTCAGTGAACGGCGCGGTTACGGCGCCGACCATACAGGCGGCCGGCGTCATTGATATCAGCGGCGCGTCCGTCGCCGCCGACGCGATCACGGGCCAAAAGGACATCACTCTTTCCGGGGCCACGACCGTAAATCGTCAGATCCTGGGTGGAGGGGATGTCAACATCTCCGGACCAAGCATCAAGGCTGGGACCATCGTTTCCGGTGTCGATTTTGCGGCAACCGCGGCGGCCAATGGAAACATCGTCCAGTCGACAAGCGGGAATCTAACGCTTGCTTCGACCGGCTCAGTCGACACCGGCACGCTGCTGTCGGCCGGCACGCTTTCGGCCAGGGGCACGACCATGACCGCTGATGCCGTCACGGCGCATGGCGCTGTCACGCTCGATGGCGCGACCACCGTGAGCGGTCAAATTCTCGGCGCCGGCAATGTGCTGATCACCGGTCAAAGCCTGTCCGCGCAAACCGTCGTCTCCGGCATCGACTTCGATGCAACCAATGCTGCCGGCGGCAATATTGTTCTCGGTCAGGCCGGTGATCTGACGGTGTCAGTGAGCGGCGCTGTTACGGCGCCGACCATACAAGCGGCCGGCGCCATCGATGTCAGCGGCACGTCCATCACCGCCGACGCGATCACAGGCCATAAGGACATCACTCTTTCCAGCACAGCTGCCGGCGGCGTAGATGTGAGAGGCCAGATTCTCGGCGGTAACGATGTTGCCATTTCGGGCCAGAGCATAACGGCCGGCACCATCGTCTCCGGTGTCGATTTTGCCAGAACAGCGGTCGCCAATGGCAACATCGTCCAGACGGCGAGCGGTGACGTTTCGCTGATCTCCACAGGCGATGTCACGGTCGGCACGCTTCTGTCGGCCGGCGATCTCAGTGCCGAGGGCGCCACTCTCAAGGCGGCCAGTTTGACCGCCCATGGCGACACCGACATCAAGGCCAGCGGCACTGGCGCAAGCGGTCGCGTTGACATCAGCGGCCAGGTGCTGTCGGCTGGTGACCTCACAATCAACGCAAACAACCTCAACGCCGGCCTTCTCGTTTCTGGCGTCGATTTTGCGGCGACCGGGGCCAACGGCGGCGATATCAAGCTTGCCAACTCCGGCGCCATGGACCTCACCGTGTCCGGTAACGCCACTGCCGGCACGATCCTTTCGGCTGGCGATGTCACGGCGAAGACGGCCAATCTCACGGTCGATAGCATCACCAGTCACGGCAAAGTCGGCATTCTCGGCGACGTCGATGTGGCGAACCAGATCTTGGCCGCAGGCAATCTGACGATAAACGGCGGTAGCATCACCGCGCCCATTCTGATCTCCGGCATCGACTTTGCTGCTACCAATGCGGCGGGTGGCAATATCGTGCTGGGTTCGTCCGGCAGCACTACCCTGACGGCCTCGGGCAATATCGTGGCTGGAACGATCCTTTCTGCTGGTGATGTCACGGCAAAGGCGGCGGAACTCACCGCCGACAGCATCACGAGCCATGGAAAGGTCGGCATTACCGGAGACGTCGCTGTCTCCAATCAGATCCTCTCCGCGGGCAATCTCACGCTCAACAGCGGTAGCATCAGTGCGCCTGTCCTGATCTCGGGCGTTGACTTCGCCGCCACCAACGCCGCCGGTGGCAGTATCGTGCTGGGGCAGACCGGCGACATGACGCTTGCAGCGTCCGCGAAACTATCCGCGCAGACTATGCTGGCGGCCGGCAGTATCAATGCCAACGCCACCGATATCTCCGTCGCGTCTGTCACTGGCCACAAAGATATCACCCTTGCCGGCAGCAGCAGCGTCAATGTCACGGGCCAGCTCCTCGGCGGCAACGACGTCTCGCTCTCCGGTGAGACCGTCCAGGTCAGCCAGGCCATCAGCGGTGTCGACTTCGCCGCCACCGTGCAATCATCAAACGGCGCCATCGCTCTTCGAGCAAGCGGCGATCTCGACATCAATGCAGGAAGCGCCACCACCGGCACGCTGATCGTCGCCGGCAATCTCGATGTGCTGGCGAGCGCCTTTACGGGCGGCAATATCACGGGCCACGGCGCCGTCTCGATCGGCTCGCCCACCAATCCCGGTGCGGTTGCGATCAACGGCCAGCTTCTGGGTGGAAGTAACGTCTCGATCACCGGATCGGGCATCAGTGGCAATGTCATTGTCGCCGGCGTCGATTTTGCCGCGACCAGCCAATCGGCAACCGGCAATATTGTTCTCGGCCAAGCTGGCGATCTCACGGTGAACGCCACCTCCGGCAACGTGGCCGTCAACAGCCTGATGACGGCCGGCAGCATCACGGCCAATGCGTCGAACAATGTCAGCGCCAATGCTGTCGCCCATCGCGACCTGACGATCACCGCCGGCAATGCGATCACGCTTACCGGTCAGTCGCTTGCCAGTCGCAATGCCAATCTGTCCGCTCGGTCGATGACGATCGACACGCTGGTTTCCGGTGTCGACTTTGCCGCCACCAATGCCGCGGCCGGCGGCAGCCTGATGCTGCAGCGCTCGGGCACGATGACGCTTGCCGCCTCGAACGGCAGCATCAACGCCAATTCTCTGCTCTCCGGCGGCAATCTTGCCGCCACGGCCACGCAAAACATCGGCTATTCCAGCCTGCAGAGCCTTGGCAACGCTGCCCTCACAGCGCCTGGTAGCATCGCCTATACCAGCACCACCCGCGTCGGCGGTAATCTGACGCTCAACACAGGTGCGCTGGATCTGTCCGGCAGCAGGGGCAGCCGGATCGCCGGCGGCGGCTCGTTGATCGTCAACGCCTCATCGGCCAACCTGTCCGGCAGCAATCTCGTCTTCGGCGGCCTGGCGCTCAATCTTTTCGGCAGCGCCGATCTCTCCAACGCGCAAATCAGCACCGTGACCAATGCTGGCGGCTCCGGCGATATCTCCGTATCGGCCGGTGGGTTGACGACAACCGCGAATACCGCGCTGCTCGCCGCGCACGACCTGACGCTGACCCTGCCGTCGTTCGCCAATGCCGGACAGCTCGCTGCCGGCAATGATCTCGTTTTACGCACCACAGGCGATCTGAACAACACGTCTTCCGGCCTCGTCTTCGCCCATAACAATGCAAATCTATTTGTCGGCGGTGTCCTCACCAATGACCAGGGCGCCATCCTCGCGCAGAACGATCTCTCGATCCAGGGAACCACGGCCGGACAGCGCAATGGCGGGATCACCAACATTTCCGGTCTCATCCAGGCCGGCCGGGATATGTCGATCCTAACGTCCAATCTGACCAACAGGCGGTCGACGACGCCGACATGGACAACCGGCGTACTGGTATCCTCCGGCGGTGTCGTCGGCACCTTCGTGCTCAATCCCGCCGTGGCAGGTCAACCGTTCGCCTATCTGGAAACGAGCGACCAGAACATGTTCCAGCTCTATCCCGGCATCAATCCACCGGCGTGGCAGGACTATCAGCCGCAGCTATGGTCGGTCTCAACGCTTGCCGACGGGACAAGCTATCACGCCTGGACATGGACCTCCGCCAACGGACCGACCGAGGTGAGACCGATCTTTGACTGGATCAAGGCCCGCGTGCCGAAGGACGGCAACGGCACTCCAGTCCTCGATCCCAACAATCCGTCGAAGTATTTCATCGTCGACGAGGTGGTCAAAAATGGTTCCGATGCCAGCACGACCTACACATGGGATCCGACCGCCAATATCAGCCAGTCGATCTATGACGACCAGTTCACCAGCGCGCTCAGCCCGGAAGCGGTTATTCGCGCCGGAGGCACTCTCAATATCGATGCCACCAACCTCAACAATTCCTACAGCTCGATTGAAGCCGGCGGCAATGCCACGCTGAAGGGCGGCGTGTTGAACAATGAAGGTGTCGCGCTGCGCCGCACGACCATGCTGACCTGCAACGCCCAAAGCGCCTGCACGGCTTATAATGCCGACGGTTCGGCCGATCCGTCACGCGACATCGCCAACGGAACCTCGATCGTCTCGAGCTCGCAGGTGATCGGCGGTGCGGCAGGCAACATCAAGGCTGCCAGCGCACTCACTCTCGGGTTCGGTACGATCAACAATACGTCCGCTTCCGGGTCCGTGTCGGGCGGGACCGGCGTTGCATCCCTAAGCAATCCCGGGAACCCCCTCTCTGCACTTGGCAGCATGACGGCGGGCGGCGCGCTGTTCAATGTCAACGCAACACTTGCGGGTGTAGCTGCCAACGGCGGCGCAAACGTTGGCAGCGGTCCGTCAATTGGCGGTGGTAGCCCGACGCTTGGCGGTGGTCCGGCAATCGGCGGGAACGGTCTGACGGCCGCCGGTAGCGCCTCCATCGATGGCAACAGCCTCGCAGTGGCCGGCGGCAGAGTGATTGGCGGCAACGGATTGACCGCGGATGGTGGGGCTTCCATCAACGGTGGCAGTCTGACGACCGCCGGTGGCGCCTCGGTCAATCCGAACAGCCTTATCGGCAAATTGAGCATCGCCATCGGCAATACCGGCAATCTTGCCGAGATCCTGCAGGTGAACGGGGCTAAGCTCGCCACGCTTGCCAAGCCGCAATCGGGTGGCGTCGGCGGCACGATCCCTGGCCAGGTCTTCCTGTTGGAAACGCGTGCCGTCTTCCTCGACGTCTCGACATTCTACGGCTCGGGGTATTTTATCAACCGGGTCGGCTACACGCCGGAGACCAAGGTTCCCTTCCTCGGTGATGCCTATTTCGACAATCAGCTCGTCGATACGCAACTGCGTGAGCTGGTCGGCAATGGTCTCGGTGCCGGTTCGTTCATCCCCGGCAACAACGCTACCGATCAGATGAAGGCGCTGCTCGACAATGGCGTTACCTATGCGCAAGCACACGGTCTTGCCCTCGGTCAGGCACTCACACCGGAACAGGCAGCGTCCCTCACCGAGTCCATCGTGATCTACCAGACCCAGATCATTGACGGCGCGCAAGTGTTGGTGCCGGTCGTCTATCTCTCGGCCGCGGACCGGGCGAAGATCAACAGCGCCGGCGCCATGATCGCGGGTAACACGGTCAGCGCAGATGTCGGCAGCCTCAACAATTCCGGCGCCATCGCCGCGGCCGATGGCATGACCATCAACGCCACCGACATCAAGGCCAATGGCGGCACATTCCTTGCCGGCGGCAACATGAACCTGAATGCCTCCAACGGCATCACGCTCGCCGCGCAGACCATGAACATCGGCAGCCAGTCCGTCGTCGCCTCCAGCGGCGGGGTAAACGCTGGTGGAAGCCTGAAGGTCGATGCCGGTGGCGGCAACCTGACGCTGACTGGCTCGAACATCGCCGCGGGCGGCTCGGCACAGCTCTCCGGCCAGACCGTCACCCTTGCCGCCGCAAAGGTCGACAACGGCGGACAGCAAAATGCCACCGGAACGCGCATCACCACCGGCGGCAATCTTGCCATCACCGGCAACAACGACGTCAATATCATCGGCTCCTCCGCCAAATCGGGCGGCGTCCTCAACGTCACAGCCACGAGTGGTGCGGTCAATATCGTCTCCACGGACGTCGCCCGTCGCACAAACGATGGCTACACCAAGACCACAGGCACCGACCAGCAAGCCTCACAGCTGACAGCCGCAGGCAATCTGCTCGTCAATGGTAATACCGGTGTCTTGATCTCGGGCTCCGAGCTGTCGGCCAAGGGCGATGTCGGTCTGACGTCGAACGGCGATATCAACGTCACGACGTCGCAAAGCCAGTCGAACTCGACATTCGGCAAGGGCTCGTCGTCGTCCCTCACGCATAATGGCTCCGCCATCACGGCGGGTGGTGATCTGGTCGCCAAGTCGGGCGCTGACATCAACGTCATCGGCAGCAGCATGACGGCCGATGGTTCGGTTGGCCTGCAGGCGAGAGACGATGTCACGATCGCCCAGGCGACCGACGCCTATACGCTCGACGTCAAGAGCAGCAGCCAGAAGAGCGGCTTCTTCGGATCGACCAAGGAAAACGCCTCCGGCCATCTGGAGAATACCACGGCGGCCGGCTCATCGATCTCCGGCAAAGCCGACGTTACCATCATCTCCGGCGGCGACACCACCGTCTCAGCCTCAAGCGTCGCGGCAGGTGATGCGACCCATAGCTCCGATCTCAATATTCAGACCGGTGGCAATCTGATCGTCAGCGCGGGCAAGGACACCGAGACCGAGCATGACAGCGCCAAGAGCAAGGGCTTTCTGCGCAGCGGTACTTACAGCTATGACGGTTACAATGAGACCACCGCCGGTTCGACGCTTTCCGCCTCGGGCGACGTCAATCTCGATGCCGGCAAGGCGGCCGTCATTGCCGGTTCGAAGGTGGATGCTGATGGCTCCATCAACGTCTCCGGTGACAGCGTCGCTGTGATCGGAGCGCAGGAAAACCACCAGTCCGACAGCCAGCGCAAGGATTCCGGCCTGTTCGTTGGCTCCGGCGGCGGCTTCATCTCGCTCTATGGCAAGAACGAAAAGCAGGGCCAGCAAGCCTCGACGGACAATGTCGGCTCTTCGCTTTCGGCGGGCGAGGACGTCAATCTGACAGCCCGCAAGACCGACCTCAACATCATGGGCTCTACGGTCACAGCTGACCGCGATATCAACCTGTCGGCCGAACGCGACGTCAACGTCACGCCGGGGGCGGAAAGCTCGTCGCAATCCGAGGAGCAGAAAAAATCTGGCTTTGGCCTCGCCCTCTCCGTTGGGAATGGCGGCTTCTCGGTCGGCATCGGCGCGCAGTCGAGCAAGGACAGCACGGCGCAACAGTCGGATACCAATGCTGTGTCGACACTGTCCGCCGGACGTGATCTCAACATCTCGGCAGGCAACAATATCAACCTGCAGGCGACCAGCTCTTCGGCCGAGCGCGACGTCAATCTCTTCGCCAAGAATGACATCAATCTCCTGTCGGCCAATGACGTCACCAATTATGAGGAGGTGCACGAGAAGACCTTTACCGGCGTGACCTTCGCGGCCTCGAGCAAGGCGGTGGCCGCCGGCGAAAGCATCATGAACTCGGCCGAGCGGCTGTCGGATGCCGGCGGTGTCAATGCCGTCACCAACACCGCCATTGCCGGCCTCGGCTTCTATCAAGGCTACAAGGACCTGAAGGAGGCTTACAATCAACTCACCAGCACGGATCCCTCCAACAAAACGGGTCTCGGCTTCTCGCTATCGCTGACGGCCGGCGTCAACCATCAGGAAAGCCAATCCTCGTCCTCCTCCTCGTCGCCTGTCGTTACTGACATCCGCGCTGGCCGCTCCATCACCATGGAAGCTCAGAATGGCAGCATCACCAGCGACGGCGCGCAGATCAGCGCCGGTTACGACAAATACGGCCTGCCGGTCATCTCCAACGACCCGTTGACCGGTGATATTTTCCTGTCTGCGACGAACGGCGACATCAACTTGAATGCTGCAACCGGCTCCTCGAATACGTCAAGCAAGAACTCTTCCTATAGCGCCGGCGTCGGTTTGAGCTGGGATTGCGGCACGAAATCGGGCTGCGGTGCGCCCGGCATTACCGCCAGCGCCTCCTATGGCGACGGCAGTGCTGGCACAACGGGGGTCACGCACTACAACACTCACGTAAACGGCACCGGCGATATCACTATCGTCACTAACGACCTCGCCCTGAAGGGTGCATCTGTCACCGGCAACTCGGTCACCGCCGATGTTAAAAACCTGACGATCGAGAGCCTGGTGGATACGGCAACCGCCAAGGCCAATCAGCTCAATGTCTCGGGCTCGGTCGGCACGAATGGCTTCAGCGTCTCCGGCGTGACGCAGAAAGCAACCGGCGATGCCGTCGTCGTCTCGGAACAATCCGGCATTCATGCCGGCAGTGGCGGCCTTGATCTCACGATCGACAAGCAGACATCGCTGATCGGCGGCCTGATCACCAGCGATGCCGTTGCGGACAAGAACCACTTTGAGACCGGCACGCTGACGGTCGCCGATATCGATACGCATTCGACCTGGAAGGCCGACACCTATGGCGGCTCGATCGGCACCAGCGGCCTTTCCATCGCTCCGCCGGTCAAGGCCGGCGAGAACAAGACCGGCCAGGCGCTCTCGGCCATCGGTGGCAACATCGGCATCACCATCACCGATCCGGCGCACCAGCTTCAGGACATCGGCACCATCCGCCGCGATACGGAGAACACCAACACCTCGCTGCCCAGCTTGCCGGACCTGCAGAACATCCTGCGCGAGCAATACAAGACGCAGGCTGATCTGCAGGCTGCTCAAGCCACCATGGCGGGGCTGGTGGCGGATATTGCCAATAATCTGATGTTGAATGCCACGACGCAGGCTCAGAAGGACTTCTGGGGCGAGGGTGGAGCTGGCCGCGCGGTATTGCATGCGATTGGCGGTGGCATCCTTGGCGGCGTCAACGATCTGTCTGGCGCCATCCGGGGAGCGCTTGGCGGCGCTACCTCGACACTACTATCCCCAGCCATCGCCGAACTCGTTGATGGCATGCTCAAGGGCACCAAGTACGAAGGAACCGAAGAGGGTAAACAACTTGCCGACCTGATCGGCCAAAGTCTATCAGCGGCGGCGGCCGGAGCTGTCGGCGGCGGCGAAGGCGCAGCTTACGGAGCGGCCAACTACAAATACAATTATCTAGCCGACGAGGATCTTTTTAAAGCGGTCACAGCTCTGAAGAAGGCCGAAGCATGCCAGTCGGATTGTGCGGAGGAGTGGGCCGAGGTCAACAAATATCAACAAAAGTCAGTGCAGAACGACATGGTCATGATGGCGGTCTGTAAGGAGAGTCCCGCCTCGGACACATGCCGTTCGATGGTTGCCGACTTCCTGCAGTTCGCAGCGAGGCTCGACCGAGCCGGTATCGACGTTTTCCCGGATCGGCAGCCTGGTGATAGTCCGCTCAATCTGGATTTCGACGCCGAAACGCTGTCCCAATTCATACCAGGCAAAGGGGCAGTATATCTCGATGTGATCCTAGCAAGATATGTGGCCGACGCCGTCAACAAGGGCGGCTCGATACCCGACGCGATCGATGGAGCACTGTCACAGATCGCACGAACCAATGCCGGGACGGCTGCGATCCTGGAAATCGCAGGCACCGTTGGCGTTGCCTCTCTATGCAATCTTGGTACTTCGGCGTGCATCGCCGCGATCGCCACGGCGATGAACAGCGCCAACCACATGTACGGCTATACCGAGACGCTAATAACAGGCAAGGAAGCCGACTCGCTCTTGGTCTCCGTCCTCAAGAAGCAAAATTATTCCGACGAGGAAGCGCAGAAGATCCAAGCCGCGATCGATCTCGGTCTCATTGCCGCGAGCTTGGTTACCGCCGGTGGCGAGGCAGTTGCTATCCGCTTCCGTGTCAGTGACGCGGCCGACAGCAGCGTCCGCTCCGCCGTCAACAATCTTGAACTGAATCCGCAAACAGGCGAGTTTGTAGCGGGAGGCGTAGGAGCGCCTAGTAATCCGCTTAGGTCAGATGCGATATCCAGAAATGGAAATCGTATGCTGCTTGATCAAGGCCAAGCACCTACCTGCGGACATAATTCTTGTGGAATGGTATTGGATAGCTTGGGACGATCCGTCGATGTCGAAGATCTCATAGCAGCGATTCCGCCTGGGGAAAGAGGGATTTTTCCTCCTGATGTCGCGCAGCTTCTTAAATCCCAGGGTGTTGATGCGAGCGCCTATCCCAACAGAAATGTTGCTGACTTGGCACGTTACACCGCCGATGGTACGCCAGTCATTGTTCGTATTGCGGACGATACTACCGAGTTTTCCCACTTCGTCGTTGTCGATGGAGTGACGAAAAGAAATGGTGTGGAGGTCGTTGCGATCAGAGATCCTCATGGTGTGCAGTATTTTAGTCCGACTTCAACGTTCTCGAAGTACTTTTCTGGTGACGTTATCGTTCCAAGGAACCCATGATGAAAATCGAGCTAACAATTGCAAAAAACCTGCTGACTCAAACGTTACTTGAGCAGAAGGAGATACCCTGTTTATGCCGCATCAGCGGTCGTGAATTCGAAATCAGCTTTATCGATCCGTTACCTGCGGCTTGCGGTAAAGTCAGCGACTGGGACGGCAGGAAGATAAACGAACGCGCGCCAGCTTATGGCGGTGGAAGCTATACACATGACTGCTTCGGTAAAGTAAGTCTCGCGCCGATTGACGGCGGTAAGTATGAAATTGTTGATCTGTCTTTTTTTAATCGCGCCGTCGGTTGGTGCCCGATTATCAACAACGGGGACTACGGGCCGATTGGTTCCTTCTGGGACGAAGAAGAATAGGTTTCTCGTCCTATGGCTTTGGTGCGCGGGTCGTTGAAAGAACGGAATTCCGTCTTTGATGCTGTTGTTACGGCGTTGCAGTCTTGCAACGGACGGATTTCGGGCGTGCGCATGCCAGCATTCTATTGAGGACCGAGCAGCCGATGGCGACTTCCGTCCGCTGCGCTCCGGATGAGCGCGCCCGCAGCCGGTGTCCCATGATCGATTTGTAACGACCGATCGCGGTCTCGACCAGGGATCGTTTTCCGTAGCCGGTCGCGACCTGCCACTTCATTCGGCCAGCGGTGTTGATCGCCGCAATGTGTCGGTCTCGCTGGTTCGAATGATCGGCGTCCGGCCGTTCCACCGCATTGGCGCGTGGCGGAATGACCACCGCAGCGCCGGCGCTATGCTTGATGACGGCGCCATAGGTCGGGTTGCCGTCATAAGCGCCATCGCCCGTGAACTGGCCGATGGGGTCATCGATCTGGTCGAGCAGCGCCTCGACCTGCGAGGCGTCGCCGGCATCCTGGTCGGTCATGACGTGCGCGATGATGTCGCCGCTGTCGGCATCCAGCGCCAGATGGAGTTTGCGCCAGTTGCGACGTAATTTAGGGGAGCATGAGGATTTGTGGGGTGGTCATGCGGCGCGAGCGGTTCCTCTGTACCCGTGATTGTCGTTCGACATGCCGGGATACCACTTCCGAAAGGTTGAACGGAGGGAGCCATCAAGCGTCTGCGTGCGGGTTTGCAGCAGAAGATGGGCGCCGACTTTGCTCCATTGCATTTGCTGCTTCTTGGCGAAACGCTTGGATATGACGGCATTGACGGTCGCCTCGACGAAAGCTGAAGAGATGCGCTCACCGGACCGGTAACGCTCGCCGTAATTGATCAGGCTTGCATTGTTGGAGGCGATGTAGGATCGGAACTCGCCAATGGTGGTCAAGAACTTGCGCATGTTGGGATAGTTCGTTTCAGAGCTTCCGCATCAAGTTGCAGGTCGGCGATTTCGTCGCGGGCGCGGTACGCATTGCCGTGCCAGAGATGCCATTTGATTTTGCGGAGGCTCTCAAGCAAATCCTGCCCAACCTTCTCGTCATAGTTTTCGACACCTTGCGCGAACTGGCGAAGCACTGTGATGCGCATGGTGATGTGGAACCAATCCAGGACATGCTCACTCGCCGGTGCGATCATTTCTGCAAGTGATCGAACCTCTTCGCCGCCATCGGTGATGAAGGTGATATCCTGATTGGCCTGCACACCCTGTTTCTTGAGATGATCGAGGATGCGCCGCTGAGGCTTTCGATCATGACCCTGGACGAAGCCGATATAGCGGGGATCGCCGTCCTCGGGTAGCGAGCGCCCCACGATCAGTTCGAAATTCTTCTTACGGTTATCGCGGTCTCGGATGTAGCCGCCATCCAGACCGATAACGATGCGGCCATCCGGAATAGGCAGGTTCATCCAGTCATGCGGGCAGGCATCCTGCATAAAGGACACCCGTTCTTCGGTCAGCTCCCGCTCGATACGGCCGGCCGTGCGCAACGCATGCTGCCGAACTGTCGTGGCATTGGCACCACTATCGATCGGCAGCACATCGGCCAGCAGCTCCGCAGCAGCGGCGTAGGGCACAAGGGAGGCCCACCGGGTCTCCAGATAAAGGCGTTCGGGTGCGATGTGGTCGGGGATCAGTTCCCGCAGCGGTGAGATCGTCGCAGGACTGTTCGCGCCTTCAGCCCTTGGCAGGTAATAGCGCGGGCTCTTCAGGCGTACGTCACCAAACAGGGTATGGAAGGTGACGGGGTAGCTGCCTTTGCTTCGCAGACGGCGGCCATCCCTGTCGCGATTTTCACTGAGCCACGATTCTACCTGCGTCTCCACCATGACTTGCTGCAGTTTTGCAAGGAGGGTCTTTGCCTCCGACAACGACAGGCCAAGATCTTCGGGCCTTTTCGTCACCTTCACCAGATCGGCGACTGTGTCGGTCGCGACAATCTCGCTGTCGTCGTTCAGCATTTGCAATATCAGTCGTGCACGCATGTCGTCTTCCCGCATCAAATCTTCCACAACAGCCGTAATGGGAACCTGATGTTCGCAAAACTCCGTCTCCGCACTTCGGTCGTGCCGGAAACAGCGATAGAGATCATCGGTTAGCAATCCGCAAATTCTTCAGTGAACTGGCAAGACTTCGACGGGGTCACGGCCCCGGCCGCCCGCGCAGAATGAAACATCACATCTGTTGATGCATAAGGCTGAGATGTTCACCGTGTTGCAGGCGTTCATTGGTTTTCCGGCGTTCGAAGTTTTCTCCCAGCCAGCTTGCGCGTTGCTTCAGTCTCTCCAGGGCGGCGCGCAGTTCATCCCCGCGATCCGGGTCGTCCAGCATCGCAAGGGATTTTGTTTCGGTGACTTCTTGCAGAAACTCGGTCGTGATCACCAGATCGTCCATCGTCTCGTAGCCGAAGGCGTTGTCCTGTCGCCACATCCATACTTCCGGCCCACCGCACTCCTCCGTCGGGCAGTCGCCGTCTCCTCCTGTGCATGCCGGATAGTGAGTGCCCGGTTTGGCTGGCTGACGTTCCTCCAGTCGGATTTCATGCTCCCAGGGAATGTTGAGGTCGTATTCATACAGGAATCGGATGCCCTTGCGCAGCTTCAGTTCGCCAAGCGAGATGGTCGGGGATCGGGCTCCAGTTTCCCACGAGCCGTACCGTGCGGTGTGAACGATGAATTGGTAAAGGTGGATGCCTTCCCATCCCATCACGACCTGAAGGGCGCCATGAAACTCGCACAACGTCATTGTCGAGGCAACCTGAACCCTGCGCCATACCATCGGGCTCACGCCCTTTAGCCAGATGCGGAATTGCAGGATGAAGGCCTGATCCTCCGAAGTTGCCGTCTGTTCAGCGGTTTTCCCTGCCGGTCGTTTTGCCCTCTTCACATCCGCCGGTCCCATCGAAATTCAATGACGGCGACATACTTCGTTCTATCCCGCCCCACAAATGCTTATGCTCCCCATGCTTGAAGAGCGGTGTCGCTTCGTCGACAGCATCATCGCCAAGCGTGTATGGCTGCAAAGACGTGTGCCGCCGACATCAATTCCGCCCTCCGCTCTCGGCCTGCTGCCAAAACGGAAGATCGGACGCAACGACCCCTGTTCCTGCGGTTCAGGTACCAAATATAAGAAGTGCTGCGGCCGTTAGCAGACCATGTAAAATACCGCAGGAGCACATCGGCGGCATGGCCCAGTTACACACTGCGAGTGGCACAGAAGCAGTTCGAGAAGAACGCACTGCCAGGCCATCAGCTGCGGGCCCGCCCGACCCAATGGATGGAGGACCGCTGTGTGCAATGCGCGGTCAAACGACGATTGGTTTTGTGATGGCGGGTTCAGAGAAGGTGAATGCGAATAGTGCAACGTCACCACTCGCTCTGGCGTCGCTTAGAGAATTTGGACGCCTGAGGTCCTCTGTCGAATAGCGCCACACCATTACCGCAGGGGAATAGATCAACGCAATGATGATAGAAAGCGCTGCAAAAATCTTAGGCCCCAAAGGCAAAACTAGCACATTTCGCTCGTTTAGCTCGACTTGTATCAACCGCCTGATAGCGAAATATGTCGAATGGGGATTGAGTACGCTATAAGGGATTAGCAAGTTGGGATCGTCGAGAAACCTAAACCCAAGATTGTTACGTGCGACGGCTCTCTCAAAGCGAGTATCAGTGCCCACTGGAAACATACAGTACGTAAGCTCTGGCTCAAGAGCATCAATGGCCCCGATCACACGACCAAATTCATACCCCGCACCGACGATAAGGGATAAGCTATCTCGCTCGTAGGAGGCCTCACCAACGAACCGAGGTGTCACAGGGCCAAATTCGAGCACCTCCTCCAACTCACCCGATGGCTCTACAAACTGGCGAGGGAAGTAGGATAAGATGACGGAGCCAATATAGGGAGAGCTCTCAAAGAGAACTTCGAGAATTAGAGCAAGTTTTTTCCTATCAAAAGATGTTACATCTAGCTGAATATTTGGCGAAATTTCTTTAGATATATGCATCTGTATCTGGGCGAGAAAATCGCCTAGATCATTAATTATTGTGCAACCTGATTTTCCAATTTCGCGCTTGTTGGCGATATAGCAGTGATCGGCCTCACTGCAATAGTCGAACAGCAGTTTGGTTTTAGATGCTTTCGCACTGTCCAGGCTCCGCAGGGCCTCAATCGACCGATGCTCGTATCCTAAGCATCCTATGTAGATGCTTACCTCTAGCTTATCAGGGTCGGCGACGGGAGTGATGTCAGGCATCAGCGTTGGCCCATGTTAGCAAATCAGGTTGCGAATCCTTATTTTTCTTAATTTCGGGCATTCCCGAAAGTAATCGCTCCTGGCCCGAAATTGTTGGTAACTTAAAGAATGGTGCCAGCCGATAGGATAGCCGAATACGGCACCCTTCAAGGTCAAAAAGTAGCTTCTTTCCGCTGACATTCTGCTCAACCACCAGCGCCCCTGAATTCACAGCAGAAATCAGCGCGTCTTTCAGGGAAGGGTGTAGGTTCTTTATTCTGAATGATAGCGGCGGCTCTGGGTGGAATATGTCACCGAGAACGCCATCAGCTAAAGCATACCCCATTGCATCGAGCAGTTTAAGGGCCGACCTATCCTCACCCGACAGATCTCGCGGGATCGCTTGAGAAGCAACCATCGCGCGGAAACGATCGACGTTCATAGGAATTGCTGCGTTTTGAGACCTATGGGATTCCCTACCTTCGATCATATCGGTGATCAGGTCGTTGAGGTAATACTTGATCGCCCTGGGGTTGCCCTCGGTAAGCGCAAGAAGTTGGTCGAAACCATGATAATACCCATAGCCCTTAGCTGACGTTCGTCGAGAGGGAAACTTTTTGTCCTTTGTTTTGACCAGATAGTAGGAGCGTATTTCTGCAATCGGAAACACCTTGCGCACAACTTCGGCTCTTCGAGCTTCACCTACGAGTCTCTCGATATCTTGAGGCCCTTTAATGCCCTTGGTCGCGAGATGTTGCTTCAGCGACAGGTCGCCAGCCTGACCAACGGCATAATCGTAGATCTTCGCGGGCCTCCGCTCAAAACCGATCTCGGTAAACTCTCTACTTCCCGGCAGGATCGCTTTTGAGCTGTTCAGAAACTGACGAAACGCGCCATAAGAAACAGCGCGCCTGTCACACTCAGATCGGATCAAACCTCTTGCAAAAGTGTAATCGGGATTAGCAAATTTGCTTGACAGGATGATTGGGTGAAAGTCTTGAGCATCTTCGGGGCTGGAGGGGTTGGGTATGAAGCCACCTTGCTCTTCATAAAAATCGACGTACGGAAAAAGCGAGAATTTCAAAGCTGCTCGCTGATCGAACGATCTCAAGTTCTCGTATAAATGAGAGAGGATGGACTTTGGCGCAATCTCCATCTCATCGAATGAAATCGTCCACCGCTTAACACCGCAGTAAGTCTGAGCGATGTCCATGAAACCCTTGAGCATAACCAAAAAGTCCAAATGGCCGATCTCGCGAACCGCGTCCAACGTGCGGGAACTGTTTCCGGCATTTATTGCTCCGCGGTAGATGTTTGAGCGCTGCAAAAGCTGCATTTTGATGCCCAAAAACGATTTTTGAATTTTCTCCAGCTTCCATAACTCTGAGCATTTTTCAGCGATTTGTGCTTCCTGCCAATTCGACAACATGACCTGCCAAGGATGCTTAAGCCGGCATGCCGAATCGGCCTCGATAGCCGCTTCCTCGAATGAGGATATTAGTTGGTGGAGGCAATGATCGGTGAACAGGCCGCCCAAGATCAGATCGCGGTCTTGGATCGATTGAACTTCTTTTGCGACCAGACCTGCAGTGCCTTTCCAGATAGATTCTGCAGGAATATAAATTGGGATGTAATCGAAATCGATCGATCGGAGCAGGTCCAACAAATCCTCTCTTTGATGCAAGGCTGTAAGGCCTGGCGCTGTCAGTGCCTTAAGGAGGGTGGTTTTTCCAATCCCACGTGGGCCAACCAGAACAATGTTCCTATATTCAGCCACTTCGGGAAAATAGCTAGGCATAACGAAATCACGTGCGATTTGTGAAGCACTAGCGTTCCTTGCATTGAATTGCGACGTTGATGCCATATCAATCCTCCAACATCGCATCGATTTTCGAATGCTTTGGGTACACCGTTCGCTTAAATGGCTTCAATTCTTCATTCAGTGCATCGATCTGATTAATATGGAGAAATTTCAGATCTGGACATTTTTCATGAAGCTCAACAGCTGTCACCTTTGAAGTGATCTGGATCTGGGCCAAGACTTTGGCGATTGCAGAAAGGTCGACTTGGCGTCCAAAAGGGACGTAATGTGGCATGTCCACATGCTTACTCTCGCCCCACTGTGCGCCATTCCAGTTCCACGAGTAGATAGCGCCTGCCGGGAAGCGTTTCTCATTCATATCGACTTCAATCACGTGAAAAAGGTTCTCGAACCCCCGTGACTGGGACGGGTATGGCTTAGAGGCGAAAGTTGCGGCTGAGAATACGATTGGTGGAGGCGATCCATGAAGAGAATGTTTCAGATACACTTGGTGCTTGTGGCCATGAAGGACTATGCATTTTGTGCCAAGACCACCAATATCCCGAAGAAATTCAGCCCCGTCCTTCATAGCGTCCGTGTGAATATCAATTATATCGTCCACTCGGTCAGGGTGATGGTGCATCATGATCAAAAAATGGGTTGCTTGGGATGCCTTGATGGATGCGATAACTTGTTCTCGCATTTGTGTACTTATGTGCCCGACTTCCCAGATCCGCTTGCTAATCTCAGCGCTAGAGCCTTGGCCGTGCGTGCGGCAAGTGTCTATAGCGATTAAGCAGCAGCTTCCCAATTCCTTGGTTGCTACACCGGTGCCAAAATAATCTCTCTTAAAATCTTGATCCCGATAGGGAAAATCAGGTGAGACGCTCCGCAAGAACTCGAGCCTTGTCTCAGCGTCCAACACGTCCTCTGCCCGGCTAAGTACGTCGTGATTGCCTGTAACCGCTAAAACCTCAGGTATATTGAGGATTTTTGCTAAGTGATGCAGATCGTGCCAGGCCTGTAAGAAGGGAAGCCGCTTAGATTGATGAGCCAAGTCTCCCAAACAGATCAGTGCGTCTATCTTGGGAGGCTGGACCTTCCATGCGTTTGGAATCGCTAGGATTGGGTTGCGCCGGGCATTACGCTCTTCGATAAAGAAATCGCTTCCAGTGGGTCCTGCGTAGCCTTTGCCCAGTTCGATATCCTTCGATAGACAGTGGATGTCGCTAATTATCAATATTCGCACGCGCTCATCCCCCGAGTACCGCGACTAGCTCGGTTTCTGACTTCCTGCGGCCGGCGAATCCACCGACATTTCTGGTGACCGTAATCGGGGCCGCTAAATGCCCCTCGAACAAATCCCGGAACTCGCTGCAGTTCTTGTAAGACACAACAACAATATTATTGGCTGCGAGCTTGGTCGCAACTGTGTATAATCTAGCTAGGTCATTCGCAAGGAATGTCTTTGCGCCGTACTCGTTAAACACTCTACCCTCGACAGTAAAGTATGGCGGATCCATATATATACAGGAATCGGTAGGCGAAATAACGTTGAGGAAAGATTCGAAATCTTCACTATGAAGTAAAGTGTCTTGTAAAGAACTTGAAAAATAATTGAAATCTTCTATCGAGAATTTTCGTTTTATTTTTTCTTTGGCGCCATAAGGGGTATTGAATAGCCCAGATTTATTCGTGCGATAAATTCCGTTAAAACAGTAGTGGTTTAAATATAGAAATATTGAAGACTTTAGAGTGCTTCGATCAATCTGATTAAATATCGCTCGCGACTTGTAGTAATTGTCTTCTGAAACTTCTAATTCATTGTAATATTCCCAAACCTCAACTGGTTCATCCCTTATACTGCGATAGCAGTCGATAAGGTGGGAATTTAAGTCGTTTAGCGCTGCTTTCGATGGCAAATTTTCGAAATAGAACGCCGCAGACCCACAAAACGGCTCAATATATGGGCGATCAAAATTCAGGAAATGTTTCAGCTGAGAGGAAACATTCGACTTGCTTCCCGCCCACTTAAGTATCTTACGTGGCGACTGGGTCGTTCGGTGAACGCCTAAACCCTCCATGCGTCTGTCTTCTTCCCCTGCGATTCTTTCCTTATAGTATTTGCACGGTCGGTGAGCTGCAATCGTCAAACTTGGCCCAAGGCATTCATCTACAGGTTAGTTTCAGGCATTGGCGGACCGGTTCGAGAGATCAAAAGCCAGGATTGCTGGAAGCGCGTGAAAGCACGAGCATCTCTTCCGGCGATTCCCATGTCCAGGAACGCCTTGCCTTTGAGATCTGAGACATAGCCGCCCAGGGGTTGACCCGGAAATATTCGACAAGCACACCATCTGTGGTGACCAGATCGCGCTTGGTGAAGCCCACGCCTGATGGCACGCTAAGAGGAAACGGCGGCTCCGTCGTCTATGATCGCCGGCATTTGCAAATGTTTCCTGATCGCTCTTCTTCATGATGCTTTGTTCGCACCTCTTCTTGAGCACTTCGGCGCTACGGTTTGGGACATGCTTCGATTGCCTGTTGGTGTAGCTCGGGATCAGGGCGATAGGACGACGCGGAATTTCGCCTGCGTGGTCTTCAGCAGGTAAAGTTCTGTCGTTGCCAAGAGCCGTAGGGCGTCATCCGTGATCGAAGCGACCGAGCCTCCCGGCTGCACGAGGACCATCTCGAAGTCGAGTTTCGCGCGGCGCGCCTTCTCCTTGAAATACGAGAGGTCCTTGATGTTTCCCTTGAGGAACCGGCTATAACCCTCGCGGCCCCAGATTTCGTGGCGCCTCTTTAGGTCCTGGTAGAGCGTCGGAAGTCCAGCGTGCTTTGCGGTTATGCTCTTCTGCGCCTGGCCGCAGACGGCGTAGAAGTTTCGAATGTCCCGCGACACACGGCCCTCATGAGCACCCTTGCAGTGTACGAGGCACAAGCGGATGGTGGTCTCATCGACATCCTTGAGGCAAACAAGGTCGGCAGCTTCGCCGGCGCCATCGTCATTGAAGATCACGTCAAACTCACCTTTGATCTGTTCGAACGCCCTGAACTGGATTGTCTGTCGATCGCCGATTTTGTGCATCGACTCCTTATTCAGTTCGATGCCATCCCAGTTCCATGCTTCAAGCTTTTCCCGCTGATACAGCCCTGCGTCGAGCTTCACCGGGATATGATAGCAGTTGTAGGAGTAGGTGCCGTCCGCATATCGAACGATGAACGGATCTTTCTGAAGGTATTCATCCAACGAAATTGCTGGCTGTGTCCCGTATCGGAAGGAGAGGGGCAGGCCGGAAATGTGTTCGTGGCTATAAGCAACTTGGACGTAAAGATGCAATGCCTCATATTGTTTGCGTGCGTTGCTGCCACACCTCTTTGGATCAGGAAATGACGGTATTTTACTTTTTGACGCGAGACAGCGAAAGCGCCTGGGAGGACGA
>Ga0105239_10001431_pt1 | contig 31823 bp, 22 predicted proteins | sample KBSC44metaG_FD_92761 | JGI IMG/M metagenome (GOLD analysis project Ga0105239, IMG submission 92761) | Corn rhizosphere microbial communities from Kellogg Biological Station, Michigan, USA - KBS C4-4 metaG | ecosystem: Host-associated > Plants > Roots > Rhizosphere > Soil | place: Michigan, USA...
CCCGCATGGATCGACGGACCGAATGCGGGCGAGGCATCGAGCAAACGCGCCACGCCGCCGCCCGGCACATTCAGCACGCCGACGTGCACGCGCGGCTCGATCGCCATGTATGCCGTGCCGATGATCGAACCGAGCGACTGGCCGACGAATTCGACGGTCGATCCGTCGAGATCCGCGCCGACCACGCTGCCGCTGACGATCGCCTGCGTGAGTTCAAGCAGGTCCGCATTCGCCTGACGCAGATTGTCGCGCGAGGTGAGCAGGCTGCTGAGATTGATGAAGTAGTTGCCGGAGCCATCGATCTGTCCATCCGGACCCGGGGCGCCGGTCGTGTTGTTCGAATAGTCGACATCGAACGTGCGCTCGCCGACGACCAGCGACGGTGCGCCGGACGCGATGAGCTGGTTGCGATAGAACGGACTGGTCTTGTCCGTCACGCCGTGCAGCGGCGCATCGATCGCGACCACCGCGAAACCGGCCTGCGCGAGTGCGCCGGCGATCGCGAGCATGTCGGTGCGATTGCGCGTGATGCCGTGCTGGAAGATCACCACCGGCCAACCGGCCGACGGTTTCGACTTGCCGGAGTTCGCGTTGGGAATCGTCATGATCACCGGAATGCGCTGCAGCGATGTCGCCACTGGCAGCGGATTGGCGAACGTCACGTTCGTCGACGTCGGATCGAGCCCGACCGCATTGAACGGCGGTACGTAACCACCCGGCGCGGCTTTCCAGAAATCGTGCAGCGGTGCGGTCGGATCGGCAGCACTCGGCACAGTGAGATAGTACGGATCGTTGTTCAGCGTGCCGACGTAAATGTCCGCGATCGGCGGCAGGTTTGCTCCAGGGATCTTCGACAGATCGAGCGTCGTGAACGCCACCGTCAGTGACGGCGTATCGGCATGCTCGACGCGGCTTTCGATCGCCTGCATTTCCGGCGTGATGCTCTGCGTCGTCATCACCCACGACAACGCAACGCGCGACGCCGGGATGCCCGCCGCCGATGCAGCCGCTTCCTGCGAATTGGTCAGCTGGCGCAGCGGTTCGAGCGCGCAGGCCGTCGCCGAATCGAGCAACGGATCGGTCGACGCGTTGTTCACGCACAAGGGACTCGTGCGCTTGGCCAGGAAATACGCCGTGTCCGGCGTGATGTCGTTGCCGTTCGCATCGGTGATGCTGGGACCCGCCGGCGGCGTAGCGACACCGCCGTTGCCGAGCAGCACCGCCATATACGAGGTGAGCTGCTGCAGCGGCGCGGTCGGCACGATGGCCAGCGTGCGGCCGGTCGTGTCCGACGGCGCCAATGCGACCACGAATTCCTGCGGTGATTGCAACTCACGCACGATGCTGGTCACGCCGCCACCCGGACCCGACAGGGTGACTTCGAACACGCGCACACTGCCGTTCGGTCCGCCCGTTACCGAGCTGGCTTTGACCGGCGCGCTGAACGTGGTGCTCCACGGCGCGGTTTCGCTGAAACCGTCCAGCGCATTGAGCGCGACTTGCGGATCGCCGACGTTGTTCGGATCGGCGACCGGGATATTGAGTGTCAGATCGGTCGTGCCCGACAACAGAAGATTGGTCGGAAACGGCACCACGGCCGCGGCCGGATTGAAACTCGCCGTAATCACGGCGGTGGCGGGCGTGCCGCCGGTATTCGTCGCCGGTGGCGCACTGACCGCGCGCGAACTGTTGCTGCCACCACCGCACGCCGACAACAGCAGCGACGACGACAGCGCCAAGAACAAACTCAGCCTGGCCTGCATAGAAGGAATCCCCGAGAAAGTTGAAACGCAACGTGCGTCGGTATCATAGGTAGTTCAAACGGTCGTTGGCAATGTGAAAAATGCCTTATCCGACGCGAATATCCGTGCTGCGGCGCAGCAGGAAGGACACCCGGCGACGCGCGACGATGTTTACTTGTATACCGGCAGAACGTCCGCCGCGACGAAATCGCGCGGTGCGTAGCCGAAGTCGCGTTGGGCCGGAGAAATATCCGCGACGAGATCGGTTTTCAGCCGCGCGATCGCGGCGCGCGTGGGCGCATCATTGCGACGAAACCGTGTCGCGAGCATGAGCGCAGATAGCGGAAGCGGAACGGGAATCGACCACGTCGGCACCGCTTCACGCAATCGACGCAGCAACGCGATGAAGGCAAGCCGTTCGCCGCCGCCCATTTCGTAGGTTTTGCCGTGCGTCGCGGGCTGATCGAGGGCGGTCGCTGCGGCGATCGCGAGATCGTCCGCATGCACCGGCTGGCGCAAGCCGATCGCTCCGAGGGGCAACGGCAGCAGATGCCATCGACGGATGAAGCGGGCGATGGGCGCGACGCTGCGGTCCGTTCCGTCACCATATATAAGCGTCGCCCGGAAGAGCGTGAGTGCGATGCTGCGCTTGGCCGCGCAACGTTTCAGCGACTCTTCGCTCGCGCGCAGCCGCGCGGACAGCTCTCGCTCGTGTGCATCCGAGGATTCCTGTTTGCTTTGCGCGCTCATCGAACTCAGCGCGATCACGCGCCGCAACGGCACTTCCGCATGCCGCTCCACCCAGGCGGCGAACGCATCGAGCGGCCCGAGACTGATCGCCGCATCGACCTGCGGCCATTGCACGTCCGGATCGCCCAGATCGGCGCGCACCCAGCCATCGCGCGCCATTCGGCTCACCGGAACGACCCGATGGACGCTCAACCGCGGCAAAAGCCGCCGGCCGACTGGCCCGCTGGCACCGAAAACGAGTATCGTGGACATGGCGGCCGGCACTGTCGGTTCGGACCCCGTTTCCGTCAAGCCCGAGACCCCCGATCCAACGGTTCCAGCGCGTTTTCAGGGTTGCGCGATCGCGCATCCTCCGCTATCATTTCCAGTTCTCCCGTACACGAACACGCCCTTTCGGGCCTACAGGTTTGCTCATGAAAACGATCAGCGCCAATGCTGAGACGGTAAAGCGTGACTGGTTCCTGATCGACGCCAGCGGTAAAACGCTCGGCCGCCTCGCCAGCGAACTCGCCAGCCGTCTGCGCGGCAAGCACAAGCCCGTCTACACCCCGCACGCGGACACCGGAGACTATCTGGTCGTCGTCAACGCGGAAAAGATCGCCGTCACCGGCAACAAGATGGACGACAAGATGTATCACCGGTTCACCGGCTACATCGGCAACATCAAGTCCATGCCGTTGAAGGACCTGCTCGCCAAGCATCCGGAGCGCGTGATCGAAATCGCCGTGAAGGGCATGCTGCCGAAGAATCCCCTGGGCCGCGAAATGTTCCGCAAGCTCAAGGTGTACAGCGGCCCGAACCATCCGCATTCTGCCCAGCAGCCGCAGGCGCTGGACATCGCTCGCTAAGAATCTAGAGACCGACCATGGCAACCCAACAGCAATACGGTACCGGCCGCCGCAAATCCTCCGCCGCGCGCGTGTTCCTGCGCCCGGGCAAGGGTGACATCAACGTCAACGGCAAGCCGCTCGACACCTTCTTCGGCCGCGAAACCGCGCGCATGATCGTGCGCCAGCCGCTCGAGCTGATCAAGATGACCGACAAGTTCGACGTGCTCGTCACCGTCGAAGGCGGCGGCATCTCCGGCCAGGCCGGCGCGATCCGTCTCGGTCTCGCCCGCGCCCTTGTCGAATACGACGAAGCGCTCAAGAGCCCGCTGCGCAAAGCCGGCTTCATGACGCGCGACGCGCGCGAAGTGGAACGCAAGAAAGTCGGTCTGCACAAAGCTCGTCGCGCTACGCAGTTCTCCAAGCGCTAAAAAGATTTGCCGCTGCGATCGCGCAATCGATCGCAGCGCATCTTCCACTGGATCGTCGCAAAGTCAGAGTAGCGATCCATCCGGAATTGGGAGATCGTCTAACGGTAGGACAACGGACTCTGACTCCGTTTATCTAGGTTCGAATCCTAGTCTCCCAGCCAGTAAAACAAGGGCCCACAGAAATGTGGGCCTTTTTTTCGCCTACAGGGACACGTTTGGGACCGTTTAACCCGCTTAATGCAACTACAGAAAATAATGTTGCATTGCCCGGCTGAGGGTAACTTGGAGCGGAACTGAGACCAAGCGAGCCTGGCCGTTCATAGAGGCACAGCGCGGCGAGGATAGCGCTGCGGTGATATGTGGGCATTGGGCGTTGCCAGCGGCTACTGCGCCTGGCTTGATCCGCCGATATCTCATCGCGCGCAGGAGGCCATTTGTCTTCTTTGCCTCATTCGCACGTCGTTTACGATTGTTCCGTCAAAGATCAAATCGGATGCGTGCAGCGTGGCGGAGGCCCACAGTTCAGACCACGGGGCCAGATCACGCGCAGACGTCTACCAGCACCGACTTGGAAATCTAATCAGGCTTGATCGAGAGTTCTGTCGGGTTGCCCACTCCGCGTGGATCACTCGTGCGCTGTCTTGGCTGGTGTTGCTGATCGTAATCGCGCGCGCGAGAGAGGAATTCGCCGAATTCCTAAGCTCCGCTCAGCCGCAGGGTGCAGATTGGCGTGATCAGGCCAACAAAGCGCTTTGCTGCAGCCCGGCGATGGCTTGCAGCTCGGGCCACAGAGACTTCGAAATTATGTGTCACGTACATCGACGGTGGCATTTTCACGCCCCTCGATTAGTTTACGAATAGCAGCGCACGCCGCAGCCTCACAACAGTCCCAATTCAGAAGCACGAACACATGCCGCTGTTCGCCCCAGAACGCCCAGACGCCGGGCGGACTCGTAAATATGAAACTGCACGGTGCTTTTGCTGATACCGAGTATTATCCCGATTTCCCAGGCTGTCTTCCCTACCGCACACCACGACAGAATTTCAGCTTGTCGGCGCGTAAGATTCGCCTTTTTTCTAGTCTCAGAAATCATCGTGACAAAAACCATACTGGGTCGCGCGTGTAGCGCATTATTCGACTGAGAAATCCTGCAGCCGCACAGGCAGCGACGCGACGTGGAAAAGCAGTGCCGTCGGCGTGAGTTCGAAAGTTCCGTGCAGTGACGGATTTGCGCCACTGTAGGTGAACGAGAAATCACTCGCGCTGAAACCATGGCTCGCTGCGAAGGTGATCAGCGTATAAGTCGTGAGTGTTGGCGGAGCGTTGCCGTCGCGGAAATGGAACTGATAGGTTCCCGAACCCGATTTCGTCAACGCCGATGTCAGCTCGAGATAATCGGAGTTCGCTTCGTCTGCACCCAGCTGGAAGTCGAACGATCCGCCAGCATTCCAATGCAGTGCGCCGGCAGACAAGGTACCTACGTCGTTGCCCGGAGAAATCGTGCCGCCCGACATCAGTTCAACCGCTCCGGAAATGCTGCCGTCGCCGGCCAGTACGCCAGCCTTTTCGACGGTCGTCGCCGTGTTCCCCAGCGATCCGGTAACCAGCAACGTTCCGGCGGAAACATCGGTCGCGCCTGTGTAGGTGTGCACACCGGCAAGTTCCGTGGTGCCGGTGCCTGCTTGCGTCACGGCGAGCGCTCCGCTCATCGGCAAGGCGAATGTGATGTCGTCGCTGTGGTCGAAATTGACGATGGCGTTGCCGTCGCCTGCAGTCATCGATGTCGCGCTGACCGTTCCGGCGCCGCCGCCATTGCCTATGTTCAAAGTGCCGTTGGAACCTGCCTTGTTGGCGAGAATGATCGGGCTGCCGTCGGTGCCGATCAGACTGCCGCCGTTCGACACGGTGACCAGCGCAGATCCCATATCGCCGAGCCTGAAGTTGCCGCCGGACAATCGCGAGTTGGCGCCGTCGATCTGCAACCGCGCCGTCAGTGCGGCAAAACCATCGGCGAGGGCCACGTACGATCCGATGTCGACGCTGCCGCCGTTGCTTATGCTCAGCATACCGTCACCCCGCGAGGCGATTTGCATGACATAGCTGTTCAAGCTCGAACCGGCACCCGTGACGGTGACTGTGCCTTCGCCTCCCGGTCGCAGACTGATAAAAGCACCGGCGCTAGAAACGACAGCGCCGCCACTGATGGTCAACGTCGCCCGACCGGAAGCTCCAATTTCCACATAGGACGAATTCGTCCACTGGGTACCCGCGCCGTCGACGATGATGGTTGCGCTGCCGCCGGCGTCGGGCGCCAGCGCGCTGATGTCTGTGAAATGTGCGCCGTTGCGGAGGATGAACGTGCCCTCGCCGGAGGACCCGATGCGTAAATTTGAACCGCACGAAAATGTGGTGCCGCTGTCGAGCACGGTCAGCGTTCCGCTGGCTCCGGCGTTCAGAGCGATGATCGTGTCGTTGTAGGTGGTGACCTGCACGCGGTTTTCGAACAGCGCCGAAGCGAACGCGTTTCGCGCGACGGAAAATTCGTTAATGGATACTGGCCCGCCGGCAGCGACTGCGGTACCGCCGTTGTCGATCCATGCGTCGTTGGAATCCGGAACGCCCTGCGACCAGTTTCGAGCGTCGTACCACGACGCGGTGCCTGGATTCAGCCAGACCGTTTGCGCGGTTGCGCTGAGCGGCGCCAACAAGGTAATCGCCAATCGACTTAAGTATCTTGCCACAGTGGTTCCCTGCCTCTTTTTTCGTCTATCGAAGCGGTTCGCGCGAGCCGCTCGCGGCGTCCCGATCTCGCTGCTGTCTAACGACAGCAGCGATGGCATCAGCCGATCAATTCCGATGGCGTGTGATGAAACCGCCGGCGGCCATCATCACGAAGGCTAGAACCAGTAGCGCCCAGGTGCTCAATGCCGGCGTTGCGGCGATCTGACCCGATCCGCTCGACACGGTCGATGTCGCAGCCGCCGTGCACGGCGCAGTGAGTCCGGACGGCGCGCAGGTCAGCGCATCGCTCGAGTGGACCGATGCGCTGTTCGTCACTGTGCCTGGCGGATTCGCCGTCACCGTCGCATTGATCGTATAGACGAGCGCGCCGCCGGCCGGCAGATTTGCAATCGTCTGCGCGAGAGAACCGCTTCCCGACGCGACGGGGCACGCCGCTCCGCCGGATGCAGTGCACGACCAGGCGAAGGTCGCGATACCGCCCGGCACCGCATCAGTCACGACGACATTCGTCGCTGCCACGAGACTGACGTTGCTGAGGCTCACGGTGTAAACCAGCGTGCCGTTGGGCTGCAGCCGTCGTGAGTTGACGGTTTTCGTGAGCTGCACTTGCGGCGTGTCCTGCGTGGTGATGTCCACCGGTGTCGAGACGCTCGCCGTGCACTGCGTGCCGCCGCTCACGCAGGTTCCGCCGCTGGGTGCTGTCGCCGTCGCCGTGTTGTCGATGGTCGAGGGTGGATCGGCATTGACGACCGCTGTCACGGTGTACGTAACCTTGCTTGCCGCTGGAAACGAGTTGAGCGTGTCGTCGATCGCGCCCGTTCCGCTCGCCTGACACGTCGCGCCACCGGTGGCGGCACACGTCCACGACTGGCTTTCTACGCCCTTCGGCATCGCATCGGAAACCGTGGTGCCATCAACGGCAACCGCGCCCATGTTGGTGACCGTCACCGTGTAGTTGATCGTTCCGCCGGCGGCGACGGAGCTGACGTCGGCCGTCTTGCTGATATCGATGGTGCGCGCTTGAGCGGCGATCTGATCGGTGTCGGTCGCACTGTTGTTCGATTGAACCGGATCGACGACCGATGCCGGCGCCGTGATGGAGGCGGTATTGCTGATCGACCCGTTCGCCGACGCATCGATAGCGGCGACGACAGTGAAGGTGACGTTGCCGTTTTTCGGAATCGAAACGTTCGTTCCGGTCAATGGACCGCTGCCGCTCGCGGGACACGTCGCACCGTTCGACGCCGCGCAGGTCCACGACGTGAACGTGACGCCCGCCGGCGGATCGTCGCTGATCGGCGCTCCGGCGACGTCGTCCGGACCTGCGTTGGCAAACACGACGGTGTACGTCACCGAGGTGCCCGCCGTCACCGACGTGACGCCGTCGCTCTTCGTCACGCTGAGATCGCCGTTGCCGGAGGCCGTCAGCGTCGCCGACACGGACGATGTGTTGGTCGGTCCTTCCGTCGTCGTGAGCGATCCGATGGGCAAGGTGTTGGTGAGATTGCCCGCGAAGGACGCGACTACGTCGACGTCCAGCATGCACGTGCTGCCGCCGCCGATGGTGGCTCCGCTCAATTTGATCGTCGCGTCACCCGGATTCGCCGCGATCGTTCCGCCGCTGCAACCCGTACCGCCGAACGTCGCGTTGGGGGACGAGGCGACATGCATGCCGGCCGGCAGATTATCGGTCAGCGTGCCGTTCGTCAGCGTGGTCGCGCCCTGGCCGTTGTTGACGATCGCGATCTGCAACTTCGAAGTCGCGCCGATCGAAACCACCGTCGGATTGAAGCCCTTGCTCAAGCTCGGCGTTGCGGCGCGTTGCAGGGTTGCATCGGCTTGCGTGTTGTTGGTCACGCGTTCGTTGGATTGCACCGCACCGAACGGAATCGAGTTAGTCGATTGACCCGCCGTGTTCGGCGTCGTCACCGTGACGGTGACGCGGCAGCTCGTCGCGCTGCTGCCGCCGGCCAGCGTGCCGCCGCTCAGCGCGAACGACTTGCTGCCGGCCGCTGCTGTGACACTGCCGCCGCACGTGGAAACCGGTGCCGGCGAAGCCGCGATAGTGAGACCGGCGGGCAACGTGTCGGTGAGGGCGATTCCGCTCAATCCGGATGCGCCGGCCGCGAGCGTGAACGTTACCGTCAACTGCGCATTGCTTCCCGCGAAAACGGTGGACGGCTGGAAGCTGTCGGACAGCGTCAGCGCAGGGGTGATGAATGCGGTTCCTCGGATCGGCGCGGCGGTATCGCCTTGCGTCGTGGAAACCGCGCCGGTCGCGATCGTGTTGATGTGATTGCCGGTGCTACCGCCCGGTCCGCGAACGGCGGCGGAAATCGTGCAGCTGCCCTTCGCGGGAATCGTGCCCGAGGTCATCGTCAACGTGGCGCCGGTCACGGTCGGATTGCCGCCGCTGCACGTCGTCGTCGGCGCGGGTCCGGCGAGCGCGAAGCCGGTGCCCATCGTGGTGACGTCGTCGTTGAAGTTCGTGATCGACGCGGACACCGCCGACGCGTTGTTGAGCGTGATCGTCAGCGGCAACAAGCCGGTTTCAACGCCCGGTCCGAACGCCTTCGAGCCGGTGATCAGACTGATCGGATCGACGATCAACGAGCCGCTCGCGACTTCATAGCCTTCGCCGCCGAACGAGCCGGCGGGGATGGTGTTGATCAGCGTGATCGCCGACGCGCCGGAATTGATGCCGGTGACCGGCACGGTGATCTGGCACACCTGCGGGCCGACGGCCGCGCCCGTGCCGGGCAAACTGCCGCCGCTGACGATGACGCTCTTTGCCGTCGTCGATAGGGTCGCGCCGCTGCAGTCGGTCTTCGCCGTGCCGGCCACGCTCATGCCGGCGGGCAGGTTGTCGATCAGGTTGAGCGGGGACATCGTCGTCGCGTTGAAATTCTGCAGCTGCAACGTCAATGTCGACGTAGCGCCGCTCTGGATTTCGATCGGTGCGAACGTCTTCTGGATGCGCGCGCCGGTCTGCACCAGCAACGTCTGAGAGAAGACCGTGTTGCTGACGCCCTGGTCGGACGTCACGCTGCCCGCCGCAATCACGTTGTTGACGTTTTTCAGATCCGTGTTGTTGTTGTTGAAGTACACGTTCGGATTGCTCGGCGTCACGTCGACGCTGATCGTGCACGACGCGTTCGCCGCGATCGTGGCGCCGGAAATGGTGACGCTCGTCGCGGTGCGTGTCGGCGTGCCGCCCTGACACGTGGTAGCCAGGTTCGGTGTCGCCGCGACGGCGAGCTTCGCCGGCAACGTGTCGGTCACGCTCACGCCGGTCAGGGCAATCGCGTTCGAATTGGACAACGTGATCGTCAGTCGAGAAACCGCGTTGCCGTGCAGGTTCGACGGGCTATAGGTTTTCGTACCCGTCACCGGCGCGAATGCCGCCACGTTGTACGTGGCTTGTGCATCCTGCGTATTGGTTCCCTGCGACGAGGTCACCGCACCGGCGGCGATCGTGTTGACGTACGTGCCCGGCGCACTCGCCACCACATCGGCGTGCACGACGCAGGTACCCGGAGAACTTGTCGCCGCCGGGATCGTTCCGCCGCTCAGCGCAACGGACGTCGCACCCATCGATGCCGTGAGGGTTCCCCCGCAGGTCGTCGACGCATTCGACGGCGTGGCGACGACGACACCGGCAGGCAAGGCATCGCTGAAGGCGACACCGGTTGCGGCTGCTGCATTCGTGTTGACCAGCGTGATCGTCAGCGTCGATGGCTTGTTGATCGTGGTCGAGATGGGATTGAAACTTTTGTTCAGCGCCACGGTTGCCCATGCGCTGGTGCCCAGCGCGAGCGAAGCGAAGGCTGTAACGAGGCGGAACCCGGCTCTCGAGACAAACGGCCGGTCGTTGCAAATCGGTAACCGTGGCATGGTTGCGCTCCTGGAAAGGCACCGCAAGCACGCGCAAACACTCCGTCTCCGCGCGTCAGGGGGCGTCTGCAAGAGCGCGACGTGGTGCAAAACCTAGTCATTGCTCCGCGCCGTCGCTGCTTCGACGCAGCGCAATAAACGGATTTCTTACGACACCGCGCCCGTCTGACCGTATGCTAGAAGCGCGAGAAACAGGGGGTGACCGACGTGACGACGGGCAACGACATCACGCGTCTATTGAACGAAGGCAAGGCCGGCGACTTGGCCGCGCGCGAGCGCGCGATCGGACTTCTCTACGACAACCTGCAGCAGATCGCGCAGGGTTTGTTGCGGCGTGAACGCGGACGCCTGTCGCTCAGCGCGCCGGAACTGATCAACGAATTTTTCCTGCGCATGTTCGGCACCAGCGAACCGGATTGGGAAAGCCGGCGCCAGCTGCTCGGCTATGCCGCGCACATGATGCGGCAGGTGCTGGTCTCCTTCGCGCGCCGGCGCGATGCGGAAAAACGTCCTCGCCCGGCCGACCGCGTGCGATTGACCGACATCCAGGAAGTCGCCGGCGAAACCATCGACGTCGACAAACTCGACACCGTGTTGACCTCGCTCGAATCGCTCGACGAGCGTCAGGCGCGCATCGTCGAGATGAAATTCTTCGCCGGGATGACCATTCCGGAAATCGCCGACAACCTCGGCGTTTCCACCGCGACCATCACGCGCGAATGGCGGCTGGCCAAAGCGTGGCTCAAGCGCGCGCTCGACGACCACGACGAAAATTCTCAGGACGAAACGACGGCCAATTGAAGTCGCTCGTCGTTGGAGTATGCTTTCGCCGCCGCATGGCAGGGATGCGGTGAGGCGCTCGGCGGCCTGGGGGCCGCGATTGCCGGATTCCCATCGTGGCTGAAATCAGCGAGAAAGATACTTACGTTCGTGCCCGCGCGCTCGTCAGCGCGGTCTTTCGCTTGCCCGAAGGCGAGCGCGATCGTTTCCTCGAAGCGCAATGCGCCGAGGATGCGCGGCTGCGCAAGGAAGTCGCGTGGTTGCTCGATGTGCTGCGCAGCCCGGACAACGAGTTCATGGAGACGGGACCCGATCTCAGCGGCTCGTTCGCCAACGATGCGCTGCATGTGGCCGAACCGCACGACTACACCTTGCTGCGCCAACTCGGCGAAGGCGGCATGGGCGTGGTGTGGCTCGCCGAGCGCACCGACGGTGAAATCCAGCAGCAGGTCGCCATCAAGCTGCTCAATACGGCCGCACTTTCGAATCAGACCATCGTCGCGCGCTTCCTGGCCGAACGAAAACTTGTGGCGCGCCTGAACCATCCGAACATCGCGCATCTGGTCGATGCGGGTGCGCTCGGCGATGGACGTCCGTTCCTCGCGATGGAATACATCAAAGGCACGCGGCTGGACGATTACTGCAATCAGCACAAGTTGTCGATCGAGCAGCGCATCGGGTTATTCATCAAGGTATGTCTTGCCGTGCAGTATGCGCACGAGCAGCTGATCATCCACCGCGACATCAAGCCGGCGAATATTCTCGTCACCGAACAGGGCGAACCCAAACTGCTCGATTTCGGCATCGCGCGCGTGATCGCCGCCGGCGATTCGGAAGTGACGAGTACCGTCGCCAACAACCGCATCCTGACGCTGGCGTACGCTAGTCCCGAACAGATCGAAGGCCGCACGCTGTCGACCGCGACGGACGTCTATTCGCTCGGCATCGTGCTGTACGAATTGCTGACCGGCGTGCATCCGTGGGGCGACACGACCAATCCCGCCGAGATCGTGCAGAAGGTCGCGCGCTCCGAACCGGAGCGGCCGAGCACCGCACGGCGACGCCAGTTGCAGAAGACCGATCCATCCGCGCGCGCGCACTTCATCGAGCGCTGGCGGCTGCGCGAACTGCCGCGCGATCTCGATGTCATCGTGCTCAAGGCGCTGGCGAAATCGCCGTCCGAACGCTACAGCTCGCCGCGGGCTTTCGCCGACGATCTGCGCCGCTTTCTCGAAAACCGTCCGGTGGAAGCGCGTCGCGCGCACAACTGGTATCGGCTGCGCAAATTCGTTCGCCGCAATCGGCTTGCGTTGGCGGCGGCGAGCGCGATGCTGGCACTGATTATAGGCTTCGCGATCAATCGTCAGATACAGCTCGATCGCACGCGCGCCGAGCAGGCGAAGACCGAACAGGTGCGCAATTTTCTTCTCGACCTTTTCGCCGCGCCGAATCTCGACAAGGGTGAAGGCCGCGAGATCACGGCGCGCGAGATCGTCGATCGCGGTGCGGACAAAATCCACGCGTCGCTCGGCGCAGACCCGGCCACTAAAGCGATGCTGCTCGGCTCGATCAGCTCGACGTATCAAAGCCTCGGATTGCGCGACAAGGCGCAAACAGCCGTAACCGAAGCGCTCGAACTGGCGCGCAAGGATCCCAATACGACGCCTGATGAAATGGTCAACCTGTTGCTGACGCAGGGGACTATCTACGGTCACGAGCAGGATGTCGATCAGCAGGAACGCGTTGCCAGCGAAGCGCTCGCCATCGCGGAATCGGATTCGAGCGTGTCGCGTTTGCTCGAAGCGGTGGCGATCAAGAATGTCGCCATGGCGCGCGGTTTACAGGGAAAGCCGCAGGCTGAGGTCGAGCCGCTATTCAAGAAGGCCATCGCGATACTCGAACATGTCGACAACGGCCGCAGCGAACTCATCGACACGCGCCAGGCTTACGGCATCGCCTTGCGCAATTGGGACAACGCGAAGGAAGGTCTGGCACAACTCAAGCTGGCGCTCGACGGATCGGTCGCCGAGTTCGGTGAGGATGCGCCGCGCACCGTCGCGATACGCGCCGAATACGGCTTGTTGATGGAACGCGCCGGCGACGCGGCCGCGGCCGAAACCATCCTGCGACGCGCGTTCGAGCAGCAGGTCAAGATTTACGGCGCAGACAATCCCAAGACCAGCTACGTGCGCAGTTATCTCGCCTTCGCGCTGATGTCGGAATTGAAATGGGCTGAAGCCGAGCCGTTGCTGCGCAAGACGTTGGAGATGGGAAAGAAATACGACAAGGACGGCAATTCGAATTTCAACAACGTGATGAACGATGCGTATGCGTTGCGCAATCTCAAGCGCTACGACGAAGCGGAGTCGCTGTACCGCGAAGCGCTGACGCTGGTCGACACATCTTTCGCAGCTGAGCAGCGCGGAAAAATGCGCGGCGCGGTTCATTCTTATCTTGGCCAGACCTTGCGCGAAGACCGCAAGATCGATCAGGCCAAGATCATGCTCGAAGACGCGATCGCGGAACTGCCGACGGATGAGTTGCAACGCATCCGCGCCGGCGCACTGCGCGCGCTGGCGGCGATCGCGTTGGAACAGCACGATCTTGCCGCGGCGGAAAAAGATGCGCGTGCCGCCGTCGATCTTTATGACAAGGACACCTGGTTCCGCGCCGAGGCCGTGCTCGATTTGACCGACGTGCTGATCGCGCAACATCGCTATCCGGATGCGCAACCGCTGCTGCAGGATGCACTGGCGCGGCTCGCCAAGGAATTTCCTGCCAGCGACGAACGCGTCGTGCGCGCAGCGAATGCGCTTGCCGTGGTTTACGAACAGACCGGCCAGGCGGGCAAGGCCGGCGAGTTGCACGAGAAGTATCACTCGCCGTAATCGTTCTTCTCTCCTGATGCGAAACGCCGCCGACTTGCGCTCTTCGTCGATTGCATGCGACTGCTCGATCTCATCCGACACCTGCGCGTCCGCGCGCAAACCGGCGCGCCGGGTTGCGCCATCACGGTGCTGTTCGACGACGGACTGGTCTGGGTGCGCAGACGCGACTTCGACGTGGTCGGCATGCAAGTCCGCTTTTCCTGGGAATCGATACGCCGCGTCTGTTTCAAGGACAACGGACCTTTCGCGTCGGACCTGATCCACGTTTTCGTTGCCGGGCACGCGAAGGCCATCACGATTCCGCTCGAAGCCGAAGGCGGCGGCGAGTTCTGGCGCGCATTGCGCGACCGCAAGATTTTGCCGGGCGATTTCCACGAGCGGGCGACGCTGGCGACCGATGGAGGTCTTTACTGCTGGCCGCCGCTCGTCCGCGAAAGCTGATCGCGGACGATTCTCCCGCACTCAACCGTGGGACTGCAGCTCGAGCGCGCGTCCGAAGCTTTCGACGGTCAGCACCAGCCAATGCTCCACCGTCCGGACATCGACGTCCATGCGCGCGGCTTCCTCGGCGATCGTCGAGCGATCCTTCAGTATCCGCAGTACGGCCGCCGAGCGGCCCACGTCGTCGCCGGACGTCTGCACATCGTCGGATTCACCGGACATATCTCCTCCAGATCGGCGCCGGCTTCCGGCGCACTGAATGGTCCCCGATGCGCAGAGCGCGAAACGCCGGCGCATCGCGTCATCCATTGGGTAAACGCGGTCTGATCATTTTCGCCGTCGATTCGCACTATGCATCGCGATGGCCGCAATCGGGTTGCGGCCGCACCTCAACGCAGCGGATACCGACGATGAAAAAACTGATCTACCTGCTCTCGATGACGATCGCACTCTTCAACGCAGTGCGCTCCGACGCCGCCACGCCCGACAAGGCAAGCCAGGTCGTCGGCGGTTACGCGCATTTTTGCGCGCTGACGCAAGACGACGGCGTGAAATGCTGGGGCCACAACAATCATGGCCAGCTCGGCAACGGTTCGATCGTGGACAGCGCGACGCCGGTCGATGTATCCGGATTGTCGAGCGGCGTGACCGCGATCGGCGCAGGCGGCGACCAAAGCTGCGCGCTGCTCGCCACCGGCGGCGCGAAATGCTGGGGCGCGACGCAACAGGGCACGAGCAACGTGCCGCAGACCGTGTCGGGTTTGCCGGCCGGCACCTTGCTGGCCGTCGATGCCGGCGACACGCACACCTGCGTGCTGCTCAACGCCGGAACCGTGTGGTGCTGGGGATTCGACGACGAGGGCCAGCTCGGCGACGGCACGTTCAGTGCGGCGAACAATCAGAACGGCGTCGCCATGTCGGGGTTGTCGGATCGCCCTGCGGTGATCAATGCGGGCAACAAGAAAACGTGCGTGTTGAGCGTCAACGGCGTTGCGCAGTGCGTGGGCTGGAACGACGATGGCCAGCTCGGCGACGGAAGCTTCACGAGCCGATCGCTGCCGGTGAACATCATGGACGACGCGCCATACGGACACATCGCGGGCAAGGGATTGCACACGTGTGGCATCTATTTTCCCAATGCCGGCGTACGCTGCTGGGGCGACGATGCACAAGGCCAGCTCGGCGACAACGACGCAAATCTCGCGGGAAAGAATGTGCCGGTGGACGTATTCAATCTGCAATCCGGCGCGAGCGACATCACCGCCAACATCGACCACAGTTGCGTCGCCATGGGCAGCGGCGGCGTGAAATGTTGGGGCTCGGATGCGTTCGGACAATTGGGCGTCACGCAACTGTCGCTCGGCGGCGCATCGACAAGCGACAAACCGGTAGACGTGCCCGGCCTTTCGGCCTCCGCGATCGCCATTTCGTCCGCGCAGCAGGCAACCTGCGCACTGATGCAGTATCGCGGCATCCAGTGCTGGGGCCGAGGCGACGTCGGCCAGCTCGGCAATGGACTATCGGGTAACGGTTATTCGCGTTCGGCGCCGGTCGACGTAGTCGGCTTCGTCAATCCCGACGTCATTTTCGCCGACGGTTTCGAAGGAACCGCGATCGGCGGCGGCTGACCGAGTCCGATGATCAGATCATCCGCCGTTTGGCGCTATTGCCGATAGGGCCGGCGCGCTGAAACGGCGTGCCGGGGTTAGGGGGCGCAGTGCTTCGGCGCTGCGTCCGCGGCACGTGCAGCGGGGTTCGTATGTCCAACTCTATTTTCTTTTCTCGGCGCCGGAAGCTTTTCGCATGCGTCGCGGCGATCTTTGCGTTGTCTTCCGCGCCGGCGTGCGCGACGGTGCTCGTCACCAACTGTTTCGATCACGGCGCGGGCAGTCTGCGCAACGCGGTGACCTCGGCGGCATCCGGCGAGTCGATCGATGCGACCGCGCTTACGACGGCGAGCCCGGGTTGCGAGAGCAGCACGATCACGCTGACAACCGGCGAAATCGCCATGAACGGCGCGCTCAACCTCGATGGACCGGGCAAGGACAAGCTCACCGTCACCGCGCTGAACGCGGTGAATTCGCATCAATACCAGAACCGGATCTTCGACATAAAAGGTACGGGCAGTTCGTACATCAGCGGGATCACCGTGAGCCATGGCGTTTTCGCGCAGCCTGTTGCGCTGCCGGCGAAAGGCGGATGCATCTATTCGGCCGGTGAATTGACGCTGGCGAGCGTGGGCGTCGTCGACTGCACGGCGCGCGCGGATTCCGACGGCAACGCGCTCGGCGGCGGCGTTTATGCGCACGCTGCGATCCATCTGTTGACCAGCACGATCAGCGGCAACATGGCCGACGCCGGCACGCCCGGCGGTGCCGCGTTCGGCGGCGGCCTGTATGCCACCGATCAGATCGTGATCGATCACTCGAGCATCCTCAACAACTATGCGGGACATCCGGGCCGCGCCGTTGGCGTCGGCGGCGGTTTCGTCTTTCATTCGCAATGGCCGCTCGACATGGAATATTCGACGCTCGCCCACAACAAGGCGGGCGACCGCTGCGGAGGCGGCGAGGCGCGCGGGGGCAAGCTCAATATTCAGCTGATCAACAACACGATCGCCTACAACGTCTCGCTAGGCCATTGCGGCGCGCTGTATGCCGAAGGTACCGACCCGAACGTCGCCCACAACACCATCGTATTCAACTACGCGCGCCGCAACACCAGTGCTTACGGATCCGGCCTGACGCTCGGCCAAACAACCTTCCCCAGCTACAACGCCTACACCCATCTGGTCGCGAACATCATGCGCGACAACCGGGATGCCACCGGCACGGCCGCCGATCTGACCATCGCGAAGAACATGGTGGCCCTCCACAACGGCATAAACATGATCGAGACCGTGGTCGGCACCGACTGGAACAACGAGAGCAACCCGGTGCGCTGGAAGTGTCCCTTGCTCGCACCGCTGCGCGACAACGGCGGGCCGACGCCGACGATGGCGTTGTCGAAATTCAGTCCGGCGCTCGATCTGATGTCTGCGCTTCCCGGCATCGTGAATGACCAGCGCGGTGCGCCGTACGTGCGGGCTTCCGCGCCGCCGGACGACACCGATGGGTACGTCGTGGACATCGGTGCGTACGAGTATCAGCACGACGACATGATCTTCGCGACCACGTTCGAGGAAGGCATGAATTGCGGTAAGTGACGTTCCGAAATGAGGGTAAGCGCATGCGTGACAACACGACCGAAAGTTTCCGGCACTTCGCCGCACTCGCGACGGCCAGCTTCTTTCTCGCCGTGTCGCCGCGTGCGGGTGCCTCGGCTTACACGTGCGCACCACCGAATGTGCAGCAGACGTTCACGACAAATGCGGCTCCCGGCACCACAAACGCCGATATCCAATCATTCGTATCGCCCGCAAGTGCGGTGACCATCGACGCAGCTGGTGCCCAAGGTGGACGCGGCGGTGGCCTCGGCGCCGAAGTGGTTGCGGCGTTTGCGGTGGAACCCGGAACCACAATTTGCATGATCATCGGCGTGCAAGGTGAAACCGACGCAAACTACGGCAGCGGCGGCGGTGGCGCGACATTCGTTTATTCCGTCGCGAGCGGTACGTGCGAATCCAACTTGCCGGATGTGAACACCGCGAGCTCGCCGCAACTCATGATCGCCGCGGCCGGTGGCGGCGGCGGAATCTCCTCGCATGTCACGCCGGCCAGTTCGAACGGCGTTGCGCCGAGCGGTGCCGGCGTTGTGGGAGCCGCCCCTGGAACAGCGGGTGTTTCGGGTGGTGCGGGCGGAACTGCCGGGTCGGGCGGCGGCGGCAGTGAGGAGAGCGCCGCAGGCGGCGGCGGTTGGCTTACCGATGGCGGGATTGCGCCGGAGTGTTGTCTCGGCGGTCTTGCACTCGTTCACGGAAGTGTGGGAGGCACGGCGTCGAGTTTTTCTGAGGGCGGCTTTGGCGGCGGCGGCTCTGGTGCAAACGGCGGAGCGGGCGGCGGCGGATTCAACGGCGGCGGTGCCGGTGGAATCGACAGTCTGGACCAGTCGGGTGCCGGCGGTGGTGGCGGATCGTTTAGTGGAACCGCGCCGCTCTTGCCGTACACGCAAAGCGGCGTGCAAACCGGCAACGGCTCGGTGACGCTGTGTTTCGACGCATCCACGCCGGTGCGCCTGCAGGAATTCGGCGTCGATTAGCGCGAGACGAACCGCATTGCGGGTTTCGGCGCAACTGTCGATTTCATTTCCATCCGGTTGATTGGTTCGCTCGCTCGATTGCGCTCTTGTCAGCAGACCACTTCCGGTGAACGAATATGAAACGTTTTTTTCGGGTTCTTGCAGCTTCTTGTGTTTGCCTTGTCGCCGATGTCCATGCCGCACCGTTCGCGTACGTCGCCGACTCGGGGTTTAGCCGAATTGCCGTGATCGACCTGGCCACGTACACGCGGCGCGCCAGCATCCCGTTTCCGACGTACGACTTGTATTACATCGCGGTCACGCCGGATGGGAGGCACGCTTATGTCTCGAACGACAGCGCCGACGGCCACCTCTGGATCGTCGACACGCTAACGATGCAACGGCAGGGGCCGGTCGACGTGGGTTACGCCCCGAGCAGACCCGTAGCTTCGCCGGACGGAAACTACGTTTATCTCCCTTTTCCTTACGGCAACTCGGTGATGTCCATACCAACGGCAACCAACGTGCCGACGACAATCAACATCAATTCTCCGTGCGATGTCGTCTTCACGCCCGATAGCCGGCATGCCTATGTTTCGAACAGCAACGTGAACATTTCCATCGTCGATACGCAGACGAACGCGGTGACGAAAACGATATCGACCGGCGATTCGGGGTTCTCGGTATGCAGCAGTCTGGCGATCACGCCGGACGGAAGCCAGATCTACGCGACGCGGTCCGACAAGAACCAGGTGGCGATCATCGACACGGCAACGAACAAGGTCGTGGGTTCACCCATCCAGCTGACTGCTGCGCCGGTCGGCGCGGCGGCCGCGCCCGACGGCAATCACATGTACTTCATCACCGATCTGCCGGGCAGCCTGGTCGTCGTGTCGCGTGCGACAAACACGGTGCAACTGACCGTTCCACTCAACGACTATCCGGCCCAGCTGGCCGTGAAGCCCGATGGCACCGAACTCTATGTCGTCTATCCCGACGACAACGAAGTGTGGGCGATCAAGACAAGCGATTACTCGACGAACCATCTCACGGGTTTCTGCAACCCAGGCAGTATCGCGATCGGCAGCATTGCAACGATGGATCAGCTTTTTACCAATTCGTTTGACGGATGCTGAGACGTCGTAGCGGATTCTCGGCCGTCATCGCAGTGGTCTGATTCATCATCCGACCTTGCCATGACTCGGTTTGGTCTGTCTTTGCGCTCTATCTCCCGCTGTCTCAGCGACGGTCGCGGCGGCAAACCAGACCCCCGGACCCTAACCCCCTATCCGGCGCTCTGGTTGTGCTCACCCCAGCCGCGGCCTCGCTGAGGCAGTGCTTGATCCGAACGATTGCCGAGCGGACGCGACGGGGAGGATGCGTAACTAAAAAGAATGACGAGGCACGGTTTCACATACAAATTCAGATGAACGTTTGGGCAGAGCTGCATGGGCGATCGAAGCCGGCCGGCATATAGGCATGCCGAGCCGTTTGCGCATGCAGCTCTTTTTTCTCCATGTCGATGTCACCGATGAAAAGCGTCGTCGTTCTCACGGCCGACCCGACACTCGTCGACGATATAGCACGCACCTTGTCGCCAGACATCGAGGTGCTAAGCGGCCGTGACCCTGTTTCTCTCGTGAGATTCGTGCGACCGCGAAATCAGTATGTCGCGTTCGTGGATCTGGAGATGCCGGATCACGCGATCCGGACGCTGTCGCTCATGCTTCGAAAGAGTACAGCGCACGTGCGCGTGATCGGATTGCGTCGTCGTTTCGACGTCTATCGCGACTCGATGCTGCTATCGCAGGGCTGGGTTGACCGCATCGTCACCGATATCGGCAATCGCGAAACCTTGCGGAAACTCGGCTTGCTGCCGCCGACTCGATGAAGGGGTGTCGCTCAGCAAACCTGCCCGAAACTGAACTGTTCTCTGGCAAAGACGATCTCATCGACGCGGCGCATGAACGCATCGACGCAAGCCGGATCGAACTGCGTGCCTCGACCGGCGGAGATTTCATCGATCGCGCGCTGCGTCGTCCATGCGGACTTATAGCTTCGTGCCGACACCAGTGCATCGAACACATCCGCGACCGCCACGATGCGCGCGAGCAACGGAATTTCCCGGCCGCGCAGACCATTCGGATAGCCGAAACCATCCCAGCGCTCGTGGTGGTAGAGGACCACTTCGCCGATCGCTTTCGCAGTCATCGGGTGGCTTTTGAACGATTCGGCGATCAGCTGCTGGCCCAAACGCGTGTGTTCGCGCATCGCCACCATCCCTTGCGCCGAGAGTGCGGCTGAGGAGGCCAAGGTCGGCGGATCGATCAAAGCTTTGCCCACGTCGTGCACGGTGGCTGCGGTCAGGAGCGTTTCGATGAGCCGCGAGGTCAAGCCCAGTTCGAAGCCGATCTCGCAGGCGACACTGGCTGTCCGTGCCCCGTGCCGGCGGATCTCTTCCATCATGGACGTCGCGCCATCCAGTGACGGGAACATGTCCGGAAAGGCGCGGCGCGCGGCGTGTGCGCCGAGCGAGAACGCAGCGCTGGCCGAATGCGTCAGCTGCCGCTGTTCCGAGCGACCGACGAAAAAGGCTTTGTGGCTGAGCACCGGCTTCATCATGACGGCACGATCGGCTTCGACGTACATGGCAAGTCTCCGTAAGCGGGTACTTACACATGTGCAAACTTGTGCGAGATCGAATCATGGGTGGACATCGAAGAAAAATGATCCGATTTGTCCCGAGTTTGCGCACTCCATCCATGTCGCGCGACTCGTCATCGCGCGATTTCCATCGCCGGCGAGAGCGATGGGTCATGTCATCGGTTGTTCGCTAACTGAACGCGGCTGCCTCAGCCGCGTTTTTTTTTGACTCGATTTGCCTCGATCGTGCGCTATCAACCATGTCGCGCTCCCATCGCGACAATGGCCGCACGTGAGTGCCGCTCAATGACTCATCACCGAAAGTCGGGCGGCTCTTCGGAGCCGCCTTTTTTTCATCCGGCCGACGACAGGAGATTCGAACGAAATCCGTGATCCGATTTTTCCCGCGAGTGCGCTTTACAGAAAGCATTCCATCGGGGGTTACCGAACATGAAACGTTTCGTTTTGAATTGTGCTGTGCTTTTCCTCTTCTCCGTCGTCGCCGTGCAGGCCGCGCCGTTCGCGTATATCGCCGACGCCGGATTCAATGGAATCACGGTGATCGACCTCGCCACCCGCAAGCGACAAGCGCGCATTCCGATTCCCAACGAAGAGCCGTTCTACGTCGCGGTCACGCCGGACGGCAAACGCGCCTACGTGACCGACTATGGTTACGAGGGCGGTATCTGGGTAATCGACACATTGACGATGCAGCCAGTCGAACCGCGCATCAGTGTCGACTCCGGTCCCGGGCGCACCGTGATCTCGCCGGACGGGAAATACGCCTACACCGTCTACCCGACGCTCAACGAAGTGACGTCCATGCCCACCGCCACCAACTCGCCGACGAAGATTACGCTCGGCGTGAATCCGTGCGATGTCGTTTTCACGCCGGACAGCGCGCGCGCCTACGTGGTCAATCGCGATGCAACCGTGTCCGTCATCAACACCGCAACGAACGCCGTCGCCAACACGATTTCCATCGGCACGACGAACTACTACGACTGCGGCGGCATGGCGATCACGCCTGACGGCAGCCGCCTCTACGTGACGCGCTACGACAGCGACAAGGTTTCGATTATCGACACCGCGAGCAACACACTCGTCGGCTCGCCGATAACCGTGGGCGGCCGGCCGGCACGCATCCGCGTCGCCCCGGACAACAGCCGCGTCTACTTCCTCAGCGCTGACGGCGCGTCGCTCGCCGTGGTATCGCGCACGACCAATTCGCTGCTGCTAACCATCCCCATCGGCGTCTACCCGAGCGAGATGACTATCAAGCCCGACGGCAGCGAGATCTACGTGGCCGACAGCGACGACAATGCGGTTTGGGTGATCAAGACCACCGACTACTCGAGCAGCCGCCTCGCCGGTTTTTGCGCACCATACGACATCACCATCGGCCCCATCGCAACGACGGATCAGCTTTTCGCTGATTCATTGGGATGCTGATCCATCACTGTGTAGTCAATTGCGTAGCGCAGGATCAAATCAGCAAAATATTTGTCAGTCAACTGGTTACGCAGCAAATTCGAATCCTAGTCTCCCAGCGTAAAACAAGGGTTTGCAGCGATGCAGGCCTTTGTCATTTCTGGCACCGGGACGCTTTTTCTTGTCTTCAAACGTGATGGTCAGGTGCGCTAAGACGCGCCTTTTTTTCATTTCCGTACGGCAAGGCGCGGTCAATGCAAAGCGATCAAACCGACCTGAATTTCGATGCGTCTGTCCGAACCAATCTCCAAGGTATACAGGCTCCTTGCCTTGGCGGCCGACGTTGTGTCGGTTATTCCTTCGGCTTTAGCCGCGTCGCGCTGGCGTGACTAACTGAGTGGCTCGTGTCGGGGCAACCACCGGCCGGCGCGCAGCGGTTGAGCTGGCCGTTCCGTTTTCAGGGGAGCTTTGAATATCGAGTTCGTCGGAAGCGCGGCGGCCATGCCGTCAAGCTGCAAGAGTTCACTGTCGATTGATCTGCCAAACAAAAGCCCGCTTTGTGAGCGGGCTTTTGCTGACTGACACATCTGAGACCTCAGGTGCTGTCATCGCGATACGAGAGCTGCTCCGTTGCCGGAGGATCCCAAGCCCGCCTAGCGGCAGACGTCTGTATTGTTTGCTCAGCTCGTCTATCGTTCAAGGACGTCGACAGGACAACATCAAGCCGCCTTCGCCGCCGCCTCGGCTTCCACGGCGGCCTTCACCGCCGGCCGCTGATCAACGCGATCGTAAAACTTCGCCAGCGCCGGCCACTGTTTCAGATCGATCTGGAACTTCGGCGCCCAGCGCAGCACGGTGTAGAGATACGCATCGGCGATCGTGAAGTTCGAGCCGGTGAGGAAGTCGTGCTTTTCCAGCACCGTGTTGATTTCGCCGAAGCGCTTCTTCAATTTATCCATGAACATCGTGCGCGCCGCATCCGGCAGCGCCGAATTGAACAGCGGGCTGTAGGTTTTATGCACTTCGGTCGAGATGAAGTTCAACCACTCCTGCAGCTGGTAGCGCTCGAAGGTGCCGTTGGCGGGCGCGAGTCTCTTTTCGGGATTCCTGTCGGCGAGATATTGGTTGATCGCAACACCTTCGGTCAGCACCTTGCCGTCGTCGGTCTTGAGCGCGGGAACGTAGCCTTTCGGATTGATCGATTTGTAATCCTGGCCATCCTGCGTCTTGTGTTCGCCGAGGTTCACCTTGATCAGGTCGAACGGAACCCCGAGTTCGCGCAGCACGATGTGCGGCGACAGCGAGCAGGCGCCGGGAGCGAAATAAAGTTTCATCGAATTCTCCTTGAGGTTATTGCGCTTTCTTTTTCGGAATGTAGAGATCGGTAATCGTGCCTTCGTAGACCTCGGCCGCCATGCCGACGGATTCGGACAAGGTCGGATGCGGATGCACGGTCAGGCCGATGTCGGCCGCTTCGGCGCCCATCTCAATGGCGAGTGCGATTTCTGAAATCAAGTCGCCCGCGTTCGGACCGACGATACCTGCACCGACGACGCGATGTGTCGCCTCGTCGAAGAGGAGCTTGGTGAATCCCTCGGTGCGTCCGATGCCGATGGCGCGTCCCGATGCGGCGTAAGGGAATTTGCCGACGCCGATCTTCAAGCCATTTTTCTTCGCTTCGCCTTCGGTGAGGCCGACCCAGGCGACTTCCGGATCGGTGTAAGCGACGCTCGGGATCACGCGCGCGACGAATTCGCTCTTCTGGCCCGCGCAGACTTCCGCAGCGACTTTGCCTTCGTGCGTCGCCTTGTGCGCGAGCATCGGATTGCCGACGATGTCGCCGATCGCGAAGATGTTCGGCACGTTGGTGCGCATCTGCTTGTCGACGGGAATGTAGCCGCGGTCGGTGACCTGCACGCCGGCTTTGTCCGCATCGATTTTCTTGCCGTTCGGCGAGCGGCCGACGGCGACGAGCACGCGATCGTAGAGCTGCGGCTCCGGCGCTTTCTCGCCTTCGAACGTCGCCTTCAATCCATCCTTCGTCGCTTCGATCTTCGACACCTTCACCTTCAGATGGATGCCGGCGTAGCGCTTGTTGAGCCGTGTCGCCAGCGGCTTGACCAGATCCGGATCGGCGCCGGGCATGAGTTGGTCGAGCAATTCGACGACGGTGACTTCGCTGCCGAGTCCGTCGTACACGCACGCCATCTCCAGACCGATGATGCCGCCGCCGACGACCAGCAGCTTCTTCGGAACATCCTTGAGCAACAATGCGTCGGTCGAATCCATCATACGCGGGTCGTCCCACGGGAAGCCGGGCAATTTCACGGCTTGCGATCCAGCGGCGATGATGCATTTCTCGAAACGTACGAGCTTCTTGCCGTCCTTGCCTTCGACTTCGATTTCGTTCGGCGAAACGAATTTGCCGACGCCTTGCACAACAGTCACCTTGCGCTGCTTGCCCATGCTGGCCAAACCGCCGGTGAGCTGTGCGACCACCTTGTCCTTGAACGCTGCGAGCTTGCCGATGTCGATTTTCGGTTCACCGAAATCGATGCCGATATCGGCCGAGTGCGAGGCTTCGTCGATCAATCGCGCCGCGTGCAGCAGCGCCTTCGACGGAATGCAGCCGACGTTGAGGCAGACGCCGCCCAGCGTCGCGTAGCGTTCGATGAGCACGGTGTTCTGTCCGAGATCGGCCGCGCGGAACGCGGCCGTATAGCCGCCGGGACCTGAGCCAAGCACGCACACCTGACATTCGACATCGGCTTTGCGTCCGGTAGCGGATGCAGCCTTCGGAGCCGGCGCGACTTCGCTCCCTCTCCCGCTGGCGGGAGAGGGTTGGGGTGAGGGTGGTGCGGCGGAGGTGTCAGACTTCTTCCCACCGCCACCCTCACCCGACGCGCGTCGCGCGTCGGCCTCTCCCGCCGGCGGGAGAGGCGAAGCGCCCACGGCTTCGATCACCGCCACGACCGTGCCTTCGGATATCTCATCACCGACTTTCACCTTCACTTCCTTCACGATGCCAGCAACGGTCGACGGCACTTCCATCGTCGCCTTGTCCGATTCGAGCGTGACCAGGCCCTGATCCTTCGCGACCGTATCGCCCGGCTTCACCAGCACTTCGATGACCGGCACGTTGCTGTAATCGCCGATATCCGGAACTTTGACTTCGTTGGTTGCCATATCGATGTTTTCCGTAGATGAAAGCGTGAAGTGGGTGCGGCTCAACTGTCTTTCGGGTCGTGCTGCGCGGCGGTGCGGATGTCGTCCGTCGCGCGCGCGGCGTCGCCGGGTTTTGCTTTCTCGGTCCCGCGCACGGCGTTGCGCGAGGCTTCCTCGGCGATCTGACGCTGCACTTCGGTGACGGCGTCGTTGATCGACGGCGTACTGACCTTCTCTTCGTGTTTCGCGCTGTGTCGGGGATGACCATGCACGACGGCGTCGATCGCTTCGTCGCCATCGGTGCCGAACCAGGAACGCAGATTCAGATCGCGTTGCGGCACGGGAATTTCAATGCCGTGCTTGAGCAGCGCCGTGTGCAACGCCCAGTTGTAAGCCGCCGTCACTGCAGACGGACGCTTGGTCGCTTCCGCGGTGAGCCAGACGATCAGCTCGAACTTCAGTCCCTGTTCGCCGAATCCGGTCAGCCACACTTGCGGCTTGCGCGCGCCGTCATGCGTCGCGGTGAACGGCACTTCCGCGGCCGCTTCGAGACCGGCGCATTTCACCAGTTCCTTGTCGGTGCCATAGGCGGCGATAAACGGCACATGCAACCGGCGCGACGCTTCGCGCAGCGTCCAGTTCACGACCTGCTTGTTGACGAACTCGGAATTCGGCACCAGCACATCGACGTTGTCGTTGGTGGTGATGCGCGTGGCGCGAATGCGGATGTCGCGCACTTCGCCGTGGATGCCGGACGCAAGCTCGACGAAATCACCGACCTTCAGGCTGCGCTCGAACAGGATGATCAGGCCCGACACGAAGTTGTTGAAGATCGCCTGCAGACCAAAGCCGATGCCGACGCCGAACGCACTCGCGAACACCGTGAACTTGCTGACCGGAATCCCGGCGACGCTGAGCGCGATCAGCAAACCGGTCGCGAGCAGCAGGTAGTGCGTGATCTGCGCGACGGTATAGATCGCCGCGCGCGTGCTGCCGTGCGATTCCTCGTAACGCTTGAACGCGCGCCGCACCGTGCGCGTGACGATCCACAGCAGAAACAGCACCAGCACGGCGGCGAGCAACGTTCCGGGCGTGATGTCCAGGCCGGTCGAGCGGAACAGGTTGTGGCCGAGGAGGGCGTCGATGTCGTCGAGCACGGCGTCGAAGCCTTCTCAGATCCGTGATCCGTTATTGCGGATTGCCATGATCGTCCTCCTTGCTGGATTTCATGGCTTTGCGGAAACGTTCGCGCCATTCGTTGCGGCGTGAATCGAAGTCGTCCTCGTCGTTGGCGGCTTTCTCCGCCACCGGCAGTTCGGCGGCCGGCGTGCCATCGGGAATCGCTTCCGTCGGCGACGCAGCGGGCAGATCGATCACGGCGTCGAGCATTGGTTCGTCGGAGTCCTCGTTCGATTCGGCGACAACAGGTTTTTCCGGTTCGTCATTGCGAATCTTCGCGCGCAGCGATTCGAGCGCGTCGTGTTCTTCGCTGATTTCCGCGCGACGCTGCGCGCGTTCCTCGCGGCGTTCGGTGAGACGCTCGCGCGAGCGTTCGTTCGCGTAGTCGATCGACTGCTGGAAATCGGGCAGGTGGTAGCGTTCAACATTTTGCAGTAGGCAGTCGAAGATGATGTAACCCTCTTCGATCCACATGCCGTGCCGCGTCGGCACCACGCGCGATTCGCGTTCGGCGTTGAAATAGCGGATCCATTCCAGATCCGGCTCGCGGCTCAGCTTCAGGTACAGCGTGCGCATCGAGGAATGCACGCGCGACCACGTCGTCTTCTTCAGATCGAGGTCGACGACCGTGATGTCCTCGAAGGTGGGCATCGGCGTTTACAACAAACTGCGCCGCATGTCGCCGAGCACCTGCGCGAGGAATGCGGTGAAACGCGCGGCGGAAGCGCCGTCGATGACGCGATGATCGTACGACAGCGACAACGGCAGGATCAGCCGCGGCTGGAACGCCTTGCCGTCCCACACCGGCTTCATCGCCGACTTCGACACGCCGAGGATGGCCACTTCCGGCGCATTGACGATCGGCGTGAACGCCGTGCCGCCGATGCCGCCGAGCGAGGAAATCGAGAAGCAGCCGCCTGACATTTCCGCCGGACCGAGTTTGCCTTCGCGTGCCTTGCTCGCCAGCGCATTGGTTTCCTGCGCGATTTCGACGAGGCCTTTCTTGTCGGCGTCTTTGAGTACCGGAACGACAAGACCGTTCGGCGTGTCGGCCGCGAAACCGACGTTGAAATATTTCTTGAGGATCAGGTTTTCGCCGGCCGCATCGAGCGAGGCGTTGAAATCCGGATATTTCTTCAGTCCCGCGACGACGGCCTTGATGATGAAGCCGAGCATGGTGAACTTCACACCGGCTTTCTCGTGTTCCTTGTTGAGCTGCACGCGCAGGGCTTCGAGATCGGTGACGTCGGCATCGTCGTGCTGCGTGACGTGCGGGATCATCACCCAGTTGCGCGCCAAGTTCGCGCCGGAAATCTTCTTGATCTTGGACAGCGGCTTGGTTTCCACTTCTCCAAATTTGGAAAAATCCACTTTTGGCCATGGCAGCAAGTTGAGCCCCGCACCGCCGCCGGCAACCGCACCGCCGCCTCCGGCGAGCGCCTGTTTGACGAAATTCTGCACGTCTTCCTTCGAGATGCGGCCGTTGCGCGCGCTGCCCTTCACCTTGCCGAGATCGACGCCGAGTTCGCGCGCGAACAGGCGGATCGACGGACTGGCATAGGGAACCTTGTCCGGCATCACCGTCGCGGCGCCGAATTCGATCGGCGGCGAGTTCGGCGTTCCCGCACTGACCGCCTCGCCCCCTCTCCCGCTGGCGGGAGAGGGTTGGGGTGAGGGTGGCGTCGGTGCGGGCGCAGACTTCTTCCCAGCACCACCCTCACCCGACGCGCGTTGCGCGTCGGCCTCTCCCGCTGGCGGCAGAGGCGAAGCTTGTATCGGCGCCTCGGTTTTCGGCGCAGCCTTGTCGCCGCCGCCTTCGGCCGCTTCGAGCATCACGACGACCGTGCCTTCCTTCACCTCGTCCCCGACCTTCACCTTCACTTCCTTGACCACGCCAGCCATGCTGGACGGCACTTCCATGGTGGCCTTGTCGGATTCGAGCGTGATCAGCCCCTGGTCCTTGGACACCGTGTCGCCGGCCTTGACCAGCACCTCGATGACCGGAACGTTGTCGAAATCGCCGATATCCGGCACTTTTACTTCGGTGAGCTGGCCCATGTCGTCCTCGTCGAACCGTGTTTCCGTACGCGTGGCGCGGACTGCGGAGGATAGCGCAAGATGGTGAAAAGCGGCGCTTTTCACCCGTGCTCCATGACTAATTGGCGATGTTGCCGCGCCGGCCCGCGGCTAGTGTTGCCTCCCGCTCACCCCATTCTGTGTCTCCAGGGAACCCGCCATGCTCGAAGTTCGCGATCTGTCCAAGACCTATTCCAACGGTGTGCACGCGCTCAAGGGCGTGACGCTGGAGATTCCGAACGGCATGTTCGGGCTCCTCGGGCCTAACGGCGCGGGCAAGTCGACGCTGATGCGTACGATCGCGACATTGCAGGATCCGGACAGCGGCACCATCACGCTCAACGGCCTGGATGTGCTCGCCAACAAACCCGAAGCGCGCCGTACGTTGGGCTATCTGCCGCAAGAATTCGGCGTGTACCCGAAAGTCAGTGCGGAGGCGATGCTCGATCATTTCGCCGTGCTGAAAGGCGTCGTCTCGCGCACTGAGCGCAAGTCGGTGGTCGAGGCGCTGCTGCGCCAGACCAATCTGTGGGATGTGCGCAAGCGCAAACTCGGCACGTTCTCCGGCGGCATGCGCCAGCGTTTCGGCATCGCGCAGGCGCTGATCGGCAGTCCGAAACTGATCATCGTCGATGAGCCGACGGCCGGTCTCGATCCGGAAGAACGCAACCGCTTTCTCAACCTGCTTGCCGAGATCGGAGAGAACGTCGTCATCATTCTTTCCACGCACATCGTGGAGGACGTGACCGATTTGTGCCCGCGCATGGCGATCATCGCGCAAGGCACGGTGCTGTTGACCGGCAAACCGAGCGAGGCGATGCGCGCGCTCGACGGACGCGTCTGGCGCCGCACGATCGCGACGGGCGAAGTCGAGGCATACAAAGCGAAACACACCGTGCTGTCGACGCGGCTTTCCGGCGGCAAGACCATCGTGCACGTGCTGTCCGACGCCAAACCCGACGACGGATTCGAAACCGTTTCGCCCGATCTCGAGGACGTCTATTTCGGCCAACTGCGCCGCCAATCCGCGAAAGCGGCCTGAGCGGAGATGCGCATGTTCGGTGAAATTTTCCGCTTCGAACTCAGACAACAATTGCGCAGTCCGCTGTTCTGGATGATCGCGCTCGCGTTCGGCGCGCTCGCCTTTGCAGCGGCGGGCTCCGATTCGATCCAGATCGGCGGTGGCGTCGGCAACGTGCATCGCAATGCACCGTACGTCGTCACGCAGATGCTGGGTATCTTCACGCTGCTCGGCATGTTCCTTATCACCGTGTTCGTCGCCGGCGGTGCGCTGCGCGACTACGACAACGGCACGGCGGAACTGTTCTTCTCCACGCCCATTTCGCGCGGCGCCTATCTCGGCGGACGTTTCGCCGCCGGCTATCTCGCCGCCGTGCTGGTGATGGTCGCGGTGGCATTCGGATTGATGACCGGCGTGCTGATGCCGTGGGTCGATCCTGAGCGGCTGGGACCGACCAACTTCGTCGCCTACGGCTACGCCTTCGTGTTCTTCGTGTTGCCGGGTCTGTTCTTCGTCTCGGCGCTGCTGTTCCTGCTCGCCACCGCGACGCGTTCGATGCTCGGCACCTACATCGGCATCATCGCGTTCTTCGTGTTGTGGCAGATCGCCGTGATCACGGCCGGCAATCTCGAACATCGCACGCTGGGCGCGCTGATCGATCCGTTCGGACTGGGTGCATTCAATCTCGCTACGCGCTACTGGTCGGCGGCCGACCGCAACGATCGGCTGCCCGACATCACCGGTATCCTGCTCATCAACCGCGCCATCTGGATTTTCGTGGGCGCCGTGCTGATCGTGGCGGCGTTCGCGCTGTTCCGACCGGATCGCGAAGGTTTGCGCTGGCGCCGCGGCAAGAAGAAAGCTGCGAAATCCGACGCGGTCGAGCCGGCGCGAGCGACGTTCATCCTGCCGGCCGTGACGCTGGCGACAAGCGCCGGCGCGCGCTGGACGCAATTCCTCAAGCTCGCCTGGTTCGACACGCGCGGCGTGCTGCGCGGCGTGGCGCTGATCGTGATGCTCGCGTTCGGCGTGATCAATCTCGGCGGCGGACTGGCCTTCACCAACCAGATTTTCGGCACCAAAATTTATCCGGTCACGCACGTCATGACCGAACTGATGGACGGCAGCTACAACTGGCTGCTGTTCATCGTCGTCGCGTTCTATGCGGGCGAACTGGTGTGGCGCGAGCGCAGCGCGAAGATTAGCGAAGTGACCGACGCGTTCTCGCTGCCCGACTGGATTCCGCTGCTGTCGAAGCTGTTCGCGCTGGTCGTGGTGGTGGTGATCTTCCTCGTCGTCGGCGCGCTGGAATGCATCGGCTATCAGCTCATCCGCGGCTTCACGCACATCCAACCCGCGTTGTATCTGTCTGACATCGCGCTCAACACGCTTGGCTTCATGTTGCTCGCGGCGCTCGCGCTGTTCTTCCAGGTGATCGCCAACAACAAGTTCATGGGTTATCTGTTGATCGTGCTGTTTTTCGTCAGCCGGATCGCGCTCGGACAGTTGTATTTCGAACATCATCTGTATTCCTACGGATCGGCGCCGGGCGCGCCGTATTCGGACATGAACGGCTACGGTCATTTCCTCGCCGGCCATTTGTGGTTCCGGACGTATTGGCTGTTCTTCGCGCTCG
>Ga0105239_10001434_pt1 | contig 31785 bp, 25 predicted proteins | sample KBSC44metaG_FD_92761 | JGI IMG/M metagenome (GOLD analysis project Ga0105239, IMG submission 92761) | Corn rhizosphere microbial communities from Kellogg Biological Station, Michigan, USA - KBS C4-4 metaG | ecosystem: Host-associated > Plants > Roots > Rhizosphere > Soil | place: Michigan, USA...
CACACCCTGGCACACCCTGGCCTCCCCTGCGATCTCCAGGCAGACACACGCTAAGGGCGAGCCGTTGAGACGTCGAGATTGGGCGAACATGGTTGTAACTTGTTGAAACCGACAATCCCGATAGGCACGTTCCTTGCAGGCTTCGATATCGGTGAAAAGATCGTCGAGACCTGCAGTCAGAAGGAGAGGCTGCTGGACCAAGGGTGCTTTTGATAAGTACGATAGGTGTACGAGTAGAATCCTCTCGATTATGTCATGTTTAAATTCTGGATATTTTGGGACACTATGGGGACACATGCCTACAAAGGCCCCAGGGCGTTCCACGTCTCTGTCCGTGAGGATTTACGGGCAGGCATAGCTCCTCCAATAGCAATTTATGTAAGAGAGGCAGAGAGTGCTTTGAACGAGCGGAATAACCTTTATCCGTTCTGACCCTGTACAACATTCAACTGCACAACCCTAACAGTACGGAATACATCCTTGCTTTCTCTGGCGTCAAGGCTGATTCGATATCGCGTGTGATCGACGGTAACTTAATTACACCAAAAAAGTCAGCATTGAGACCGTGCTCCAACACGTAGAAATTCTCGGCGTTGGATTGCAATTCCACCTGCTTTGAGCCGGTCGTTCATATGAAGTTTTAAGAAAACAGAAATGAGTCGTTTTTGTAGATTTATTTTAGGTCCGAGGCAGATCTGTGGCTCCGTGCAAGAGTGGGACAACTGTACCCGCGCGTACCGCTTATGGGATATGATAGTGGACAGTCAGGCAGAATCGAGATAATCTCGGATAACGTGTGCAACTTCCTCAGCCTGGTCTCGCCGGCCACATGTTCGGTACATCCTTCCTAGAACGAGGGCAGTCTTCAACGTTGCGGGAGACCTTATGCCAAGCGAGGCTTGCTTGCCTGTGAATGTTTTCTGGAGTATCTGAATTGCCTCCTCGTCATTTCCCATGGCCTCGCGCAAGATGGCCAGATTGTGCATGGTCAACAGTGTGTAATTATAGTTTGGTCCGTACAATCGCTCAAAAGCCTGGAGGGTTTTGTCGTACAGGTCGCTTGATTCTTGGAAGCGGCCTTGGAGCTGGTACACAGAAGCCAGATTGTTCTGTTCCACCCAGTAGCTGCTCATCTCTTCACCATTACCTTCATTCGATCGCATTCGGATGACATCCGCCAACTCCTGCTCCGCGTCAAGTAGTCGTCCTTGATCTCGAAGCGCAACAGCCCGGCTAGCACGGACATCGAGCACAGAGAGACCGGCGTCAAAATTGGTAATGTCATATTCTTTGGCCATCTGTAGCGCTTTATCGTAGTGCTCCAGAGCTAGATCGACAAGTCCGCGATCCCAGTACGCGACCGCGAGAAAGTTGTGAGTGCTTCCTAATCGGAGTGCATATTTCGTTTGTGCATAATCCTCAAGAAGTGTGCGAGCAGTTGCAAGTGCCTTGCTGGACATTTCAATTCCCTTTTCGAACTCACCATGTTTGAACATGAGGTCTCCGAGAAGCGCTTGGATTTGGCTCACTTTTTCACACGAGGGTCCCATCAGTCGTGACCACTCATCAATCAGACGCTCGCATTCCAGGGTTATATTGTGGATTGTTTGTGGATCCAGCATAGATTCAGTTTGCAGAAGGAGGAGGTTTTCCCGCCACCTGAGAGTTTCTTGATGCGAATCGCCATACCTCTGTTTCATCATGACAATGATGTCCTGAAGAGCAGCCGCCGCCTCGTTTTTGCGTCCTTGGTCAGAAAGAATGTATACCTTGAAACCTCTGATCTGTCCTAGGACGGCAAAATCCTCAGGGTTGCTTTCCATTAAGCCTCGTTCCGCAAGCTCAAGGATTTCATTCGCCTTGTCGTGTTGTTTCAGACCAACAAGAGCATTTGCCCAATTTGTCATGGCTTCGTATGTTCTTCCGACGCCGAACTTTTTGACTTTGTTTTCGACGACAATCTCGAGCACCTCACTTGCTTCCGTTTCCTTGTCTTGGGCCAATAAGTTAGCGCCCCAATTTCCCATGTACGTCAATGTATCGCTAGAGGACTCTCCCAGATGCTTCAAGCTGAGGTTTGCACACTCTCGGTGGAGTTTCTCCGCCTCCGCCAGAGCGCCTGAGTCGCCCAGTTCAGTTGCGACGCGATCGAGCATACTTAGACTGCGCTCATGGTGTGGACCAAACAACACTTTTGATACTTCATAAGCAACAACGAAGAAGTCCTTAGCCTGTTTGCAGAACCCGACCTTGGATAGGCACCAACCAATACTATCGAGTGACGCAAGCATTCTGAGAACTATGTCAGACTTCCGTTGTAGTGCTGGATTTATCATAGACAATGATTTTCCAACAGCTATTGCATGCATGTAGAATCTCAGGAACAAAGGCCACGCTTCAGGTGTTTGATGATCTACATCGATCGCTGTCCCTAGAAAGATTAAGGCATGAGCAAACATATGTTCCCGCTTCGCAGTTGGCCTGCACGCACACCAAGCGTGGACGACAGAATGCATGCTGAATGTATCGGAGGAGGTGTTCATTGTGATGAATGAGTACTTGAATAGCAGGTTGGCATAACCACGGAGCAATGGCTCATCTTTGAACTTTTCGTACGCGAGCTCATCGCTATGGGTTTGAGCTGGCCTTCGCCCTAACCCTCGAAGTAATTGAATGAGATGCGGCTTCAAGCTTGATGGAGGAGCTGCCGCCCACGTTGTCTCTCGCAAGCCTGCCTCTGGTGACCTGTTCGAGAATAAAGCAAAGGGAATTTCGCGTGAGTAGTAGTGGCCACACACTAACAACAATTGTGCCGCTTCTGGACACTGCTTCTCGATGGCGTCGAAAGAAACCTCCCAGGTGGTGAGTACGGTATATCTGTATTGCCACAATGACGTTGGCGGTTTTTTACTGAGGAATTCAGACCTTTTGGAGTCATACAGCTTGAGATATTCACCGGGTGAGATTTTGGACAAGGCGATCAGCGAACCAGCTTGTGCTAGCGCCAACGGCAGCCCTCCCAAAAGGACTGAGATTTTCGCCAAATCCTCGCGATAATCTGTGAGGGTGTCCGACCACGAAGTCACTAGGAGCGCAATGACAGAGAGATCATGGCTAATACTAACCTTTGCCTTCTACTCGTCCAAGGTCACTGAGCATATGAATTGAATCAGCGGTGCTTAGACATCCCAATTCCAAGGAGTAGCCTAGCTGAGCAGCGTCTGATCTTCTCGACAGAACTAGGATATTGCCATTGGCAACATTTGGAAAGTAGTTCGGGAGGGCAATGCCATCGAGGTCATCTGCACTATCGAAAATCATCAACCAGCCTTTATTTTCTTGTTTGCAGAGCCATAGCTTGACGGCATTGATCAAGATCTTGCTGCTGGTATCGGATGCTGTGACTTCTCCAGTGGTTGGTGACACAAGTTGGCCAAATCCAAATTCGTACGCTATACGGGTGAAGTTGAGTGCAGAGCCTCGAATCTCGGCAGCCCAATCAACTAATGTCTGCGCGATTTGTCTGAAACTCTGAGCCATTGATTTTTCCGACGAAGAGTCGACCCAGAATACGCCAGCGTAGCGATGGGCGTGCTTGTGGGCGTAAGTCAAAGCGACTTGAGTCTTCCCAATTCCTCCAAGGCCATGGACGACTACGATACGTTGGTGGGCGTTTGAAGAGCACTGCGATTGAAAACCATTCTCGATTTCGTCCATTTCTTTGTCGCGAGCGGTGAAGTACCTCACGGGGACTTGTGGGAGGTGCAGCGGAAATCTAGTAGCTGACGACAGGGTGATGGGCTCCTTCACAGAACCCGGTATTTCTGTTCGTCCCTGCTGTCATTGGGTCAGACGGAGTTGACAACGGTCTTATTCAAGTTGATGTTGTACCTGACCACCAACCCCTGACAAGTTCTCGCCACCAGGCGCTGGATGATCCCTCATTGATTGCGAAATTGCCTCTCGGGTCCAACGCCGAAGAACGCTTGCCACAAGCATGTAGCCGTTATCGTTGGTATCACTGAAACGGCACATCTCCATATGATTTGCGTGAATGAACGCTTTTCCCTCAAAGGCGTCTCCAATCACTGAGGAATAGTCTTCAACAACCTTCCCGAATGGCTTTATACCAGTTAAAGGAAGGCCTTCTTGGAATGAATAGATGCGAAGTCCCTTCCCAGACTTTGGCAACATTCGACTAAATGCATCAGCAATCCTCTGAAGCTCCACAGAACCAGTTTCCAGTGTCTTTAGTAAGCCAAAATCGGACTCGGCCATCCAGAGACTTGCAATTCGAGCTGCAGTACTTCCTAAAGACGCCAGATCACTGCCCCGATGAGGAGTGCCGAAGAAGACGACACCGAATGCACATCGGAACACTGAATGTAAGTGTTCCTGGAAGCCAAGCTGGTCTTCCGAAAATTTGAGGGCGTCCTTGACTACGATTCCTCCAAGAGAATGAGCGACAAATATGATTGGGACATTCGCAGTGTCGCTGGCGTCTCGTAGCATTTCCAGCCTCGTGACCAAGTCTTGCGCTACAGCGAAGACGCTGCTGTTAGCGGTTTTTCGGAAAAGTACCGAGATTTCAGCATCATAGCCATAGAAACTGATTCGCGCATCAGGTATGGCGTTGGGTAGCAGATCCAGTGGCCAGCAAACATTGGCTACTGCTACCTCCTCGGCACGCTTCGATTGCCTTTTGATGGAGAATCTTTGGGTTATCGACTCCCGTGTCTGTGGTCTCGCCGGAGGAATCGATTTAGTCCACGTGTTCCGTGGATGCCCACGAATGCCATGGACGAATACAATGCTGCAAGGGTAAGTGAAGGAGCACAGATAGTGTCAAGGGGCGTACTCAATGGTAGGCTTGGATATGTCAGCCTTGTTTGGATAGACGACTTCTAGGCCGAGCATACTTAAGAATGCGTTCTTGAAACGTAGGAATGCGTCACGATGGTAAGGTTGTAGAGAGAAAAGGGAAGAGGAGGGTAGGTTGCCAGGCTGCTAGGCTGCCAGAAAGACATTGCGCTGGCATGTCGATTAGTTACGGGAAGGCGCAGAGCGCAAAAAGCAAGTTGCGCCAGTGTCACTATGGATGACCGAGATTCCACCATTGGGGAGGTAGCGAGGTAACTAAGTAGTGTGCCCAGAAGTCGTTATACTTTAGAGATATTATCCATAGAGCGTATAAGGAAAGAGAATTCGAGGGCAAGTACAGTCGAGTGTAAAAGAGAACACTATGGCAGAAGACATCCCAAGACGCTCGCCCTGTGAAGGGGCTCATTTTTATACATGCCTCGTTCTTCCCTGGCATCTGCAATCTATTTGACTGGCTACAGTCTCGTCACCAGGAGAAATTCTGGCCCACGAGAGATTCACTGAGCGCCCATAGCTTCTTCGCGGCTTCTGGATCCTTTGCCCAAGAGGCAGCTTCTCCGAATTGGCAATCGGAGAGAAAAGCTCTGTTACCATACACGTCCGGACCCTCTAGTCGTGGATCGAGAGCCGCTACTAATGTAGTTGCACATCCTTGCTCCTTTGTCTTAATCTCCAGTCCGCTTTTGGTAGCTGCCGATGACATACTTTCCGCCATATGTTCTTCTAAACGTCGAAACAATTCTGTGAAGATGGTACCCGGGTGAGCAGTATAAGATCGGACGTCGGCGATCCCACTGAGTCGCTGATTCAGACCAATGCTATAGAGACAATTGGCTGTCTTGGCTTGACCATATGCGACATATTTACTGTGCAGAGAGGGTTAGTTGTGCTCTGGCCCAATCCATTGGGAGAAACGCCTGTGATGAGGAAAGTTCTGCCCTTCACTTGGTCGAGATCAATCAGGTCGGTGTCACTATACCACTCGAGCTAAATCCTACGGGCAGTGAGTATGGCTCAAAGATGAGATTCTCGATGCGTTAGGGGCCTGATGGAGGGGGTTTATGCCTTCCACGGATGAGGCTTTGGGTGTGAACGCCTGGACCCTTTGATGACAACGCCTGGACCCTTTGATGACGGAGCCATACTGGGTAGTGATGTCGTCGACGTCGTCAGGCAAGCGGACAGCCATGTCTCAAGGTTCAAGGCGCCAGCAGTGGACAAGTAGCACCGTGTCTAACGTTGGGAAAAGTGAAACCTCCTGGCGATGATGACAAAGTCTTTAGTGAGCACTGTCCAGTCCCATTGCCAGTGCAAGCCGTTCGGTGAATGAGAGTGAGCGAAGATCTGAATTTCGTACATCGATATTTGCGAGGTGATTCCTTTAGCCTGATGACTTAGGTAAGAATCGGTACGTCCTGGCACCGAGAGTGCTGTAGTATTCAGCGAGAAGATCAAGTCAGCCAGGCATTCGTCAAGCCTCAGTCACTGCCTGGCCCCCGTCCTATGTTTTGTATCTTCAATATTGGGCCGTGTGCCCCTCACCCACCTCCTAAATGCGAGCCTTGGTGAGGGGTCCCATCTTATAAGCTCCGACTTACCGACGGCACCAGTGGAAGGAGCCCGCTCGGCCCCTCCAGAGGCCAGATGCTCCTCCCACAGCGGGTGCCAGCTGCCTAACAGAGCCTAACCAGCGCCTGAAACGTGCCTGGCCACAGACCTCGTGCAATCAGATCCCTCCTTAATTAGTCAGAATTTCTGTAACCAGAAGTTTGAACATGCCACCACTCACCACTCACCACTCACCACCAACTACTGACTACTGACTGGCCACCACCACCTGTAATCGGATCCTGCACTGCTGTCTTGTCACCGCTAACTAGTTAGGTGGCCGCACAAGCAAGGACCTCTGTACTCCGTACCTGACATACCTTTAAGCATATCCAGAAAATAAGCAGAAACATCTCACCTGATCGAATCAGACGAAATACTGAAGGACAAGTAAGAGGTTGACTCAACTTCTTTCCCCCCTAGCCAGACATCGCTTTACAGCTCTTGTCACGGATCCCTACTTCGTACAACGTCCAGGCTTGGAGCTGACCGACCTGCGCCATTCGGTATAAAATCAATTCACTCGAAGCTCACTTCAGCTCTTTCCAATAGTATTCAACTTAAGTCCAACACCCTCAGACGGAGGCGGAAAGTACCAAAAAGAATAAAAAAGCTCGATCGAGGTCACGGCTGCTTGCATCAAACATCTTCCTTCAACACCTACCAGAACCCGGAAACCCGGAACACCAACCAATGGCCCCAACACCAGCCAACAACATCGCATTCACCGCGCCCATCAACCCACCCGGCGCCACGCCGGTGCTCACCTACAGCCAAATCTGGGCGGGTCTCGAGAAGAAAATCCGGGCAGGACAGGACTTCGTGGGCGGCGCAATCGTCAGCACCGACGTCATCTCCGAGTCAACAACCGAGTATGGACAGCCAGTCACGGTGCGGGAGGTGGTGTTTGCAGAAGGCAATCGCCGGGTCCAGGAGAAATGCATCGCACTCGAGCCGATGAAGGTCGAGTTCCACCAGGGCGACGGGTCCAAGGTGCAGAACATCATCTCCGAGGGCGCGGCCGGCGAGCTGTACATGACGTATGCTTTTGAGTGGCTGCATCCCGAGTTGGATGCTGAGGGGCTTGCGAAACGGAAGGTCCAGGAGTGGAAGATTGCGAAGATGGCCGTTGAAAAGACTATTGAGGTTATGCGCGAGATGGTTGTTGATGGGCGGTTGAAGTAGCTCTACGAAGAACGAACGCAGATGCCAGACCAGATCTGATGCGGCTTCAGATTGCGGACGGGATGAGTCGATTCTTATGATAGTGCAAGACTATGGTCCGAAATGTCAACAATACAGTTTCACTGCAATAGCCTGACATAGCATAGAGCATATTGTCATTACTGCTAAATTGCGAAGAGCTCTGAGCTATGATCTAACCAAAAGAGGAGAGACATGGTTGACTCCTCACGACCAACTTCATAATCCAGTATGATGCCCATCCATACCCTTCCCTCGGCCAGGTTCCCAATAACTCCTCTCACCCGCGGCCAGTCTCTGTCTCTCAACATCCAAAGCAAGGTTGATATCCTGTCGGCTGAGGCCAAATCGATACATCAAAATGTTCCGGAATGCCCAATTCTCCCACGCAAGCATTCGAACGTGAGCCTCTTCCTCTTGTGCCGAGAAAATATTGCCCACTCCTGTTCCAGGCCCTCCGTGTCCGTGATCTGGAGGAGGTGATCGTGTGCGTGGAACATTCAAGCCAGCTTCGCTCTTTCGATGAGACCTATGGCCGGACGGCATCGTTTGACTGACTTTTGCGTTCTCTTCTGGCGACCGGAGTCGATATGGTGGCACATAAACCTCCAATTTTGAGTCTCCCGCCTTCGAAGTCGGTAGGCTTGGAGGAGGTGCATTGGTGGTTGCTGTTGGGTCTGTGAAACTGTTACCACGATTAGGTGTCTCCCTTTCCGAGTTCTTTCCTATATGTTGTCTGTGTTTCCCTGCTGGTTGCGCCATCTTGTCCCGCGTCGTAGTATGTTTCATGGTGATTATTTTATCAATATGAGTCTTGACAGCGGCTACTGCTTTCTTGGTTCGCACCTGTGTATCCCTATGGTCAGAACTAGGTTTTCCACGGCTATAGAAAGCGTGATCACGCATTGCTCGTCGGTACGAACCTCGCGTTGCTTGCAGTCTGCTTGAGCGGCTTCCAGGGCTGCGTTTAATTGGTCAGAAGCACCCTGAATCCGGCGGTACGTAGTACCTGGAGTAATAGGTCCTGTCTCAACAACAATCTTCTCACTGATGTCGCTCTGTATCGTTTTCAATTGTTCTTCGACACGATGATCTGGTTCTTCTGCCATCTCACCAATGTGGTTTTCGGTACAACTGTGGAATGATTGGTTGGATGACATTGCGGACCGACCAATAGAACTAGTGTCTGTAGCGGCAATAGTGTGACTGGAAGGGATTGCTGGACGTGCCAAAATAGGAGGGACTTGTCGAATGAAGAATGAGGCTAATCACAGGAGAATGAGTTGAAGTCACATCGTGACATTGTTCATGATTTAACGGTTGTGTTGCGTTTGTAGTTGTTGAGCAAGCAAGCACTACCATGGTTTGCTTGCACCAGCGTGATGACCGCTCTCAATCAGTCAAGCCATCAAATCGGTCAGGGGACAGGAGAGACGTTGGTAGACGCATCACTGTCTGGTTGACATCAAAGTGCTGACCTGCATGACCTCCCCCTTCTCCAACGTGCGGCAAGGTCTAGACTCAGATTTGCGAGGTAGGACGCTCCCCATGTTCTGTTTAAAGGGTTTGTGAGGTCAAATGGGCCACTTTTGCTCGAGCACTGACTAAATCAGCCTCTGGCTAGTACTCTCAATCCCAAGCGCCCCAGTCATCGTCATTGACATCTGCCTCCTTCGTTTTTGGTACTTCTTTCTTGATATCCTTCCTCACTACTGCATTGGTAGTTGTCCTTGAGGCAGGTACAGTCGGTCTCTTGACTGCGTTGGTACCACTTGGAGGACCTGCAGAGGCACTTCTCGCTGGACCTGTTGGTCTCACGTTCAAAGTGTTTGCTGAAGCACCAGGAGTCTTTGCCAAACCCTTTGGCAACGATTTCTGGGTTTTAGATTTGGATTGTGCTGCTAGCCAACCAGCAAAATCTGGTTCACCACCATCATCAAAGGGAGTTGCTGCTGCGGCTGGAGTATTTTCACTGCCCTTTGTAGTGGCAGAAGGAGCATCGAAAAAATTATCGCCATCATCGTCAACAGTCCCCCAAGCATCAAGGTTGTCATCTTCAAATATGTCATCCGGTTCAGGTTGCGATGTGGAGGTTCTCGGCGTTTGTGAGTTGGTAGGTCGTGATGACGGATTCGGGGAAGATTTCTCACGAGCAACACTGATGACAGGAGTTGTGCGGCCAGATACCGGAAGTGACTGCGTCTGTAACAACGAGTTGCCGTTTGCCGTTGTTGAGGGTGCCATATCACCTCTTGCTGCAGTCATCTTGTTGGTAAAGGATGATATCGCCCACCCAGCCCAACCACTATCACTTTGGTTCCCCATCCTAGCTGGGGCGGTTTGTGTAGGAGCACCAGCGACGGGTTCAGGCGGATGGGCGGTATCGGGCATTGTTGCGACATACTTCCTTACTCGTTGAAGATAGATATCAAGACACTTGCTCGCCTGATCTCGAACCATCTTTTCCTTGTCTACCAAGGCCATGCAAACGATAGGTAAAACTTTGGTGGCACAATCTTCCTCCGTGAAGACATCCGCGGTGGCACTTAGAGCCTGCAAAGCCGCATTGCGGGCATGAACAAATGGGTCTCTCAGAGAGCGAGAAAAGGCAGCGATCAGGACTTTGGCTCGTGAACCAACACCAAGGTTCTTTGCGATTTTCCCTAAGCAGATAGTTGTGTTTGTCCGAATTCCAGGTTGTTCGTCATTGGCAGTTTTAGCGAGGAATCGAAGCAATTCTCCATTGATGACACGATCGGAGAGTTTGGCAATGACTGAGAGAACTGCTTTGACCGTCTGTTCCCTGACGATAGGGGCAGTATCTGTGAATCCCGTTGTCATGAGAGGCCATATTTTGCCATTAACATCCTTCTGCGGTATTCGATCCACCATGATTGGCAGATTGTCAAGAAGACAGACTCTCATTGCTCGGTCAGGGCTGCCGAAAAGACGAATAACAAGAGGAGCCAGCTTAGACTCGAATTCGTCATCAGACATTTTGAGACCGATTTTCATGATGGCACCAAACACACTTGGGCCACCACCGCCAAATTCAACGGATTTCAGCAATTCAGGTAATATTTTCATCCTAAAGAAGTCTTCAGGGAAATCATCGGTAAGACCGTCGAGTTCACCTAGAAATTCATCTCGTTCCTCCTCATTTTTCAAGCCAAGGCTATCGGCGCCCTCGGTGATGTGGATGAGTGGTGTCTGGAAGAAACCCCCAGCCTTCTTGCCCTGGTCCAAAAATTGGCCTGAATTGAATCTGAGTTTTGGATTGGCATTGACAAGCCGTTTATAAGATTGAATCATATTTGCAGGAACACTTCTCCCCTGAGATAGCTGATCGGCGCCCATGAAGGAGCCGTTGAATGCCTCGAATATGAGAACACCTAACCCGTATGCGTCTGGCGCACCAAGAGGATTCTTTTTAATGGCAGACCAACCGCCGTTTGCCACTTCCGGAGGGGCATAACGGTTTGCATCTGGGACAAGAGTGCCGTAGTTGTATATTATTGCGTCGTCCTCGTTCATCGAACTGAGAACTTCAAACCCTCCTAATTTCCATTCTCCGCTTTCGCTGGTAAATACAGAGGAGACGCGAACGGAGCCGTGAACAGAAGAAGCATCATAATTGATGAATTTGAGAGTTGAGGACACAGTGTAGAGTCCCCATTTAATGGTCTCTTCGCTCAGACTCTTGCGCTTGACATGCCAGGTCAGCGGGGTGACCTTTTCTGTGATAATATAGATATGCGTTTCATTCTCGATAACATCGATGACCTTTATGACCCCAGGATGGCGTAATGTTCGTAATCTTCGAGCGGCATTCTTCGCCAACGGTAATCGAGACTTGTTCGCGTTGATATCAAACGTGAAGAGACAACAGGGGGAGTTGTCGTCCTGGAATATGGCTTCGAGTCAGCACAGGTAGGCGAAGACAAATGGGGATGCATATCTACCTTTTTGATTCCATTATGCAAAGCCCAGATAGAGTCTGAGATATCTATCCTATCGCCAATTGTCACTGGAAAGGAACTGGATTTGGCGATGGCAGAGGCGACCGCAGACTTGAGAAAGTCCATTGGCGGCCAGTAGAGACGAGGGAGGACATCAACAGTACAAGAGAATAGGGTGCGAGGCTACCTAGGTAGAAAGAAGAGGTGGTGGTCTACTTGGTATAATCAGGAATTATTGAAAATGGTTAATTATGTGGTCATGTCGCTGCAAAGAGACGCACCTGCCACGTTCCTTTCCGCCAACATGACGCATATCGCGCCTTCCTCCAAAAATGTTCCCCGCGCAGGTGGTTTGGGTTCCACCAGCCAAAGGCAAAGATCTCTACAAGCCACCATATCGGATTAAAGACCACCGAGAACGCGGTTGGATATATAAACTCCCTTTCCCTCCTGTCTCTACAGCAGTAAAATCTAGAAGAACCTTTCTCTTCCCCTACTCCACAGCATGGCACAACGTCCCTCCTCCAGCAGACGAACATTCTCGTCCACCAATGTGCCCCGCGAAGTAGCATATCGCCCACACGAGGGCAAGTTAGGCATAATCACAGGAGGCTCAAGAGGTACGATGGGCCAGTATTATCGTGATCACAACCTCCCCTAACACTTCCCAGGTATCGGCGCAGCCACAGCCCGCAATCTAGCAGCCAAAGGTTGCAACCTGCTCTTGGTCTACACTTCCGACTCTTCTACCGAACCCACTAAAGCCCTGTGTGAAGAATTGTCCAGCCAGCATGATATCCTCGCTGTTCCAGTCCAGGCCGACCTTGCAGATCCAACCCGGAGTGTCCCTCATATCGTGTCTACGGCCCAAAATCATTTCTCCCATCCACGCACGGGGTCGTTCCAGGTGGACATACTCATCAATAATGCAGGAATTGCGGGCAATAAATTGCTGAATGACCCTGATCTGGGTCCAATTGAAGAGACGCAGTTTCACAGGCAGTACAACGTGAATGTTCTGGCGCCTTTGTTGTTGGTTCAGGCGGTTCAGCCTCACCTACCGAAAGATAGGTCAGGTAGAATTGTTAATGTCTCGAGTGTGTCTGCTGCGTTTGGCTGTGAATCACAATCTATATATGCCGGAACGAAGGCAGCTCTGGAGGGTATGACTCGGGTTTGGGCACGGGAACTGGCGGAAAATGCGACAGTTAATGCAATCAACCCAGGTCCAGTATGGGGAGATATGTATAGTGAGGCCGGTGAGAAGTTTTGGAAGACCAATCAGAAATATGTGGACGCTGCTCCTTTAATGAACTATACCGGCGACGATGCCACACGAGCGCGCGCGGGTGGTGATCCTCAAGAGTATGATGCCATTGTGGCCAAGGGAATGGGAGGCAAGAGACCTGGATTCACGGATGAGATTGCAGGTGTCATAGGAATGCTCTGCTCGGAGGAGAGTGGGTGGACTACAGGAAGCGTCATTTGTGCCAACGGTGGTATGAAGATGTCGATAGCATGAACGGATGCAGTCCAGTTGAGTGGCAGTAAATAGTAAGGGAGGAAAGGCTGCCTTGAAGGTGCGCGAGGCTGCGCATTAAATATACGTCATTTGAAACGATTACCCGAGGTTCTACCGAGCCCGCAAGCACAATATTCGTTCCAGATCGATCTTCACCGGCCTTGTGCCCTCACCCATTCCCACTCCCACGCATCGCCAATTCCCTGTCTGTCGACAAAGACCACTTACAATCATGGTCGACATACTCCCCGTGTCGTCGTTCCCCTCACACATCTCGCTCCTCCCGTCGATCCAACAATGTAACCTGACGAACCTGCCTGAAAACTACTTCCTGAAATACTACCTGTACCACGCACTGACGTGGCCACAACTGTCGTTCGTGGCAGTGGTGCGCGGGCCCAACAGCAAGCCGACGGCGTGCCCGAAGGTAGTGGGCTACGTGCTCGCCAAGATGGAGGAGGACCCGCCGGACGGCGTGCAACACGGGCACATCACCTCGCTGTCGGTGATGCGCACGCACCGCCGGCTCGGCATCGCCGAGAAGCTGATGCGCATGAGCCAGCGCGCGATGGCGGAGGTGTTCAACGCCAACTACGTCAGTCTGCATGTGCGCATGAGCAATGTCGCCGCCCTGCATCTGTACCGTGACACGCTGGGCTTCGAGGTCGAGAAGGTCGAGAGCAAATACTACGCCGACGGCGAGGATGCGTATGCGATGAGGATGGATTTGAAGCGCTTTCAGATCAAGGACGTGCCGGAGGAGAAGGACGAGGATGAGGGCGAGGCGGTCGGTTCAATGGGTGGGAAGGATGGCGTCGTCAATGGCGAGGGTGGGAAGAAGGAGAAGATGATCAAGGTCAAGGTTGGCCGGAGCTTGGGCGTTGGGGATCTCGTTGAGAAGAATGAGGGCTCGACTAGCGCGCAGTACTGATTGGGGGATTGGGTGAGGGCCATCAGATCTGATGTTGGGCTTTCACGCCTCACATGCAGGAGAGAGGCGGTTCCTGCATCAGCCATCGGCCATATCCCGGGTGGGATTCAAGGAAGTCATCCAAAGATGGGAAATAAATCATGTGATGGGCCAGCCAGCTTTTCTTCCAAACAGCCTAACCTAACAACCATCACGCGACTGGCGTCTCTGGTGAAGCTGAAAGAGAACCTACTGATCTCCTTAATGGGGGACTTACCCGTTTACACCTGCACATCAAAAGAACACGATCACGACAGTTTCTGCATAGCGACGGGGATCAAAACCAAACCAAACCAAACCAAAACCGAGAATGTAAACGGTCATGGAAGTGCAGATTCCAATGGAAAGAAACGTTTACAACCAAGGCGGTGCACTGCGTGGTCTTGACGACGAATCAGAACATAGGGGAAAAAAGAAAATTCGAGAATGAAAACTGCAATTTCAATTTGTTTTTTCTTTGTAGAGTTTCACGGCTTGTGTGCCTGTGTCGATGAAGTTTGGTTGAACTATCACCATTCCTTGGGTTTCGTCGGACGGAGCGTAGATCTCACCATACATAACCAGCTCTGTGCCTCAGCTTTATGCTATGATTCCTTTGCTTCACCAGCTACACCTCGGAGAAGCTCAGACGTCAGAACACAAGCCAACACATGGACAATTTAGAAGATAGCCAGGGCGTTCGGCGGGCTCCCGACACCACCGGGGACATTCAGCGGCACACTTGTGAGCAAGAACTCGTAGCGGCCGATTTTCTTGCAGTGAGCCCCTAGAGCTTTCAGATCCCACAACTCGCCGATATTGAGTCCAAACAACGACAGGAAATATTGATGCAGCACTATTTCCCCCCGAACACGGGCGCTCAAGTTAGTAGAAGTTCCGCTCCATACCCCGACAGGAATCTGATGCCAAGGATGGATGGACATGTGGAAATGTGATACATACCGAGCTCACCGGTTGTGCCGTCTCTATTACCTTCGTCCTCGATCGTCGGCGGTAGGACTTCAAATGCGATGGCGTCGCCCGCGACGGCCGCGAAATGGTGGTTCCAGAACCACCGGGCGCTTTCACGATTCCCCTTGACGCCGACAGCCTTGTGAGTTCCGAGCATCCGTTCCTGCTCCTCGGCCGACGCGGCGCTTAGGTCTTCTGTGAATCCCGAGCGGACGATGACGATGTCGGCGTGCTTGAATTTGGTGCCCTGGTGCTCTGCCACGGCTTCGAGGTCCTGCACGGAGATGCCGTGGGCTGAGAAACAGTCGTATTTGATGCCCTTGGCTTCGGCGTAGGCTCGATAGTCGAGGAGGACGCCCCGACCGACCAAGCCGCCACGGTCGTGCCAGTGATTCAGAGTGGGCAGGGTTTTGTCTACGTCGACCTCGCCGAATGCTTGGATCAGGTCTGTCTTGGCGGGGCTGGTGCCGTTGTAGTTCAGACCAGTTGGTTGATGTGCGAAGTGGACCAGGGAATCCCATTGGGACGAACACTGGGTGTTGAATTCGAGTTCATCATCGTAGGCGTGGATGTCAAATGGAGACTCTTTGAAGGAGATGATCTTGTGCTCTAGGCCTTTGCGCAGGAAGCCCGGTTTCTTGATGGCACCGATGGGCCAGTTGAGGGAGATGGACACTCCATCGCGAGCTTCTTTGAAGGCCTCTTGCACGACTTTGGGGCTCAGGAGATTCAGGCAGCCTAGATGGTCTTTCTTACCATCCTTATCGAAAACTCCCCAGGCGCAACCCTGGGGCATATCCTTCACCTTTGGGAGGCTATCGAAATCAGGGAGATTGGTGTAGTCTGCCATGTTTAGGTGGTATTGCAGGCGAATATCCGATTTTGGCACAGTTCAATGGAAGGGAGATAGGGCGAAGTTGGATTCGGGGAGGGGCAGGGAGGATTTGTCTTCTACCTAGTATTCCTTACCAAGAATCATTGAAGTCTGCTCATTCATTGACGAGTCAAGCAGGATCCGGTCAAGAGCCCACCCTGAGAGGTGATCCAGAACTTGAGACGCGGGGTAACCACATTGTCACTGCTTGGAGAGAGTTTGAAGGTCAGGGAGGGCTGCTCCGCTTGAGTCTCGGAAGCTCAGGTGAATGACGAGGGTTAAAGTTTGTGTAACACCCTCGGGTAAGTGCTTGAAAAGGATTTCCGGTGGCGGTTGATGGGGGGAGATTGGAGAAATTCGACAGCTTGCAGAGGCGTGAAATGGGTCCTATCGCGACAAAATCATATGATGGGCAGGTTATTCAGTCCACCCGAGTGGAAGTGGTTGGGATGTGTAGAACCCGAGGTTGAGAGGAAGGCTCTGGATACACCCGCTGGACTTCTGGGCACGAATCCTGTGGCTAGTTATTACGTCGTCCCAGACAGGGAGGATAGAGGGTGGGCGAATGGAGGTATAGGCGAGTTGAAAGCCACAACAGGACCCTTCGCCTAAAGGGGACTGTGCACGCTCAGCGAATGGTACTGGTAGGTTGTTGCCTTGATGGCATATATCAGAGGCAGAGGCAGCAAAATTGAAAAGAAATAGAAGACACCCCAAAGGGGGCAGTGGTCAAATTGGTCAGTGTAGGTTGTTATAGAATGAATCAAGGATCGACTGCTGATTCAAGATTGTGAGTAATTGAATAGCCATTGACATGTACCAGGCCATCGCAGTAGGGGCAGAAGTGGTAATGTACGGAGGGAGTACTGCGAGCAGCATCGTCCGCGCGTGTCAGCAGGAATATTGTTAATTACGCGTGCCCCAGTGTGCGAGGATGACGACCAGTGCTTTCCGTGTTGGGATGAGCCAAGACGCCCTTAGGGTTTCAGCATGTCAATGCAGAAGGCGCGTCCTATGTACATATGTACCTGCGAGTGACTGCCCCAAGAAGATGTAGTAGTGGGAGTAGCACGGGGACTCGTAATCAATCAACCATATTCAGGTCGCAAGACTGAGCATGAGAGGCACATGAAACGGGCACCGACTACGAGTAATTACAACCTCTCACTGACCAGCACAGCCTCGATGATCTGATTTGAAGCGATGTGGAGCTGAGTGTTGCTAATTTGATCGCACAAACGAGGCCAATTCTTGCACCTAAACTCTTCTAGGCAGGCTTCCAAGCTTCCAAGACTCCAGATCCCCGTGAGCCAATTCCATCCTCCAGGCTCCTTAGGCTCGGGAGGAACCTTGACTGCTCTGGCCCGCAGCCTTTCACCAAAAAGGAGCCCGAGGAGCCCTGAGAGGCCCTAAAGCGTGCAGGGAGTCTAACCACCGACCTCCCTTAGGGACCTGCCTGGGCAGTTAGAGGCCATTGACCACCCCTGTAACCCTTTCTCTTGCGCCAGTTCTCCCCCTAAACTCCTGCCCCAAGGGTCCCCAAGGGCTTCCAAGGGCGCCGAGGGCTCCTCTTTGGTGGCTCAGTCTGTGGCCAAGACATCATCAAATTGCCGCCACGGTTACTCGTACGGGTTCGCAGGTTGGAGGCCAACCAGGACTCCTCTTTTTCATCTCCAGTTTCAATCAGAGGGAGGCTGTTCACTTGTCCTTTTCTGTCTTATACATATTACCAGGCACGCGACACCCAACACACCCAGGTACCCAACCATCACCTCGCTTCATCTCTTCCTAGCTCCTGATCGTCCAAGACGGACAAGGCGGACAAGACCAGCTGGTCGCTTTGGCTCGTCTTACATCTCACTAATCCTAACAGCCACCTCGAACATTTCACCACCACCACCACCACCTTGTATCTCGCCTTTTCAACAAACCAACCTCTTACATACCATACCAAAAGCCCAAATCTACCCCTTGAGTCGCATGGGCCTTTCCATCTTGTTTACATCTTAACTCTGCCCGATGACCCTTTCTCGGCATCCCGCTTCAAATATCCAATCGATTGAATCGACAAGCAACTCTTTCAAACGATGGACCGTTTTGTCACTGACCTCCAAGGCAGAGGTCTGGCGCCTCCAGGGAAAATCCGGACCCAAGCCCTAATTTCGTATGTTCTATCAACATAACCTCCCCTCAGCCTCGTGCCATCCTCTATACAATTCTCTTTCTCATTCTAACCATTCTAACCATTCCACAGATATGTTATTGATTACTTAATAATAATGTAAGTACATCGTGGACCAAAAGACAATCTTGTCACCTAACCGCCAACCCCCAGTGTTTTGGCAATAATTTATGCCGTTCTCGACAAAATCGTCACCCCCTTCGCCCAACCCTTCTCTCTCAACAATCTATCATTACAGTACCCCTACGCCGACCCAGAACGCATTCCCATATGGCTCGCCCTAGTCATTTCTGGTCTCTTCCCAGCGGGTGTTATCGCCCTCTATACTATGGTTCTGGATGGACTCTTCTCACATCATCGCCGCACCACCCGCACTCGTACAAAGTACACATTCTGGGATCGCGTCTGGGAGCTTAATTGTGGCTGGTTAGGTCTTCTCTTATCCCAGGGCGCTGCGTTTGTCATTACAGGATCGCTCAAAAATCTGATCGGCAAGCCGCGTCCTGATATTATCGCCCGATGCAAGCCCGACCAAGCCAAGGTCACCGCCCTCGCCGCCTTCACTCTTGCCACCAAAGCTCTATGCACCGAGAAAGACGAGGCTATCATGCAAGATGGCTTCCGTTCATTCCCATCCGGCCACTCATCCAGCAGCTTCGCCGGGCTCTTTTACCTGTCTCTTTACCTCGCTGCAAAGCTCCACGTCCTCGATCAACGTGGTGAAGTCTGGCGAACCTTCATCGTCCTGGTACCGACCCTTGCCGCGGCTTGCGTCGCCGGTTCGAGAATCATGGATGCTCGTCATCACCCATTCGATGTCATCTTTGGCTCCATCCTCGGTGTACTCGTTGCGTGGGCCAGCTATCGCCAGTACTTCCCACCCGTATCCCACACGTGGGAGAAAGGCCGCGCATACCCCATGCGAACATGGGGAACCCCAGTCCGCCGCCCTGTCCGCGGTAAAGTCCTCGTTGACAGTGAAACACTCGAAGTGCTGGACGACCGCGTTCCCGTGTCAGGCGAAGACGACGACGACTCACGCTACGAAATGGAATTTAACACAAATAACGGCGGCGCAGGAGGTTCACGGCACGCAAAACCAGAATACGCGACCGGCAACATACGCCGAAACGACTTGGACGTCGAGACAGGCTACCCGTCCCGGATAAGCTCCAGGCAGGACACTTTCTCCACCGTTCCCGTACCAGCGCCATTAAATCCGTCAAGTACGGGTAACGCCTTCCGTGAACAGATGGAACAGAATCGACGACTGAGGTCCGGCGTCGCCGGTAGCCCCGAGCGAGATGTACGCGAGGACGATCCGTTACAACAAACAAGGGATTGAAAATGAAAAGCCTATTTCCAAAAATGACAAATGACAATTTTCCCGACATGTGTCGAAAGTAATTGAACTCGGTAGAGGCCAAAAAATGAATATCGGCTATGATCTGCGATGCCACGCTGCGCCGCGTTAAGCTACGCTTCATGTTTTATTCGGACTTGGGGTAGGATGCCGATCGGTCGGTCGCTCGGTCGGTCGCTCGCCCGCCCTTTTCGATATCGCCGCGATAGACGTGTTGTTCTTTTTCTGATTGGGCGCCCCAATCATCACCGGAAGGAACGGGAATTGGAAAATCGCGGAGTTGAGTTTCATATCATTTGGGGCGTCATGCCATGTCAGCTCAGAGTTACGTTACGCTACAGTTGAAAACCAAGATTCGCGAGGCGCGCCCAAAAAGGGTATCACATCACATCACATCTCGCCTCCTCCTGGCTGTTTGTTTTGGCTATCCAGAGCCGCAACGCACCGCGTTCTATGCTTTAGGCACTTGCTTAAGTCAGCTATTGTATGTATGTATTTTCGCACGGGTTACGGGGGGCATATGCGGTTTGCTTGGTGGGTTCGGTTCGGTTCGGTTCGGGTACGGGCATGGCTAATGGTCCGCGTACCTAGCTACCTAGGTATCTATAGTATCAAAGAACCTTCTTCGCAGTTCAGGAGGTCTACGAATATCGGAGTTTTGTTGTTTTTTGCTCTTCTCCTCCTTCCTTTCCCCTAGAACATGCTTCTCTCTGCTATTTCATTTGCCAGGGCGTCTTGGTATTGCAATGTTCGATTCGTTTTCGCGCTTGCATTCGCCTCGCGTGGGTGCGACGCGTGTATTCTCCCCTACGAAAGAAAGGTGGGAACTTGACTGGGGAGTCTTGGGTGGTGTGGATCCTCAGGTGTGGTGTGGTGGATATTTGGACTGGACCTGTTTGGGGCCTTGTCTGTGAACGTGGTTTTCATCGCATAATTAGCATACATAGCATTGCATTTGTAGAACATGGCATGGCATGGCATGACTGATAGAATCGCTGACAGGTTTCTAGCTAGCTCTGTTTATGCCTCTCCTCCTTTTTTTTGGCTCGATTGACAAGACCCGGTGATCAGAACTCTCAGCCCCGTTCGTTAACCCGACGAGAGCCCTTGCAGTGTTCGTTCGTGATATCCGCGTATTCGGAACCCATCATACCATTCTGCCTGCATTTCGTGCTCTGTTACCCAAACATCCCCGTCAGGCAAATCGTTCAATCGCTCATATCCTCGTCATCGCTGTCGCCTGCCTCGATCCATACCAGTCGGGTACCGTTGTTCGCGACTTGCCAGACCTGAAAAGAGACACCGCGTTAGTAGTGAATTGACAAAACGAGTGAAAGCGGAACTCTTGGGCGGGTGGGAAATTTCCCAAAAACACAGGGCACTTACATCAAGCAACTCGTACTCCTCAATCGTCCTCGTGAACTGGTCACTGGTGAAGCCCTTGGCTTGGACCAACTCCCTGACTCTAGCGAGATTCAACTCGCCTCTTGCACCGCCGGTACCGACGCTCGCGGCGCCAGACTCTCTCATGCCACGGATGAGATCGTAGATCCTGCTGGACACGGTCTGGTCGCCACCACTGCGCGAATCGTGGTATAAGCTCGCCTTTGACACTTCAATCAGACGCAATGCCTCGTCGACATCCTCGCTGACGACTTCATTGCTGAAGCGCAGACGAGCAAGCGCTTGTGAGAGACGCAGGACACCAAGCAGTGTACGGGGCGAAGTGTGCGTGAACTGCTTCTTGCCGCCTTCGTCGCGTTTTTGCTGTTGCCTCATGCGCACATACGCGCCAACCATGTAGTCGCTGACGCTCTTGGGGACATTGGGCCGGTAGGTACGCGCCTGGGCGATGTACTGTCGTACCTCGTCCGGTGCGAAGGTCACGCCCTCACCTTCTCGCTCCGGGTGTGCGTTGTTCATGTGCACGTAGCAGACGTGGTTGGCGAGCTCTTCGTCTGCTTCACGGGAGGGCGTGTCGAGGATCAGGAACAGAACGTCGAAACGGGACAGCAGGGCGGCCGGGAGATTGATGTTGTCTACGGGCGAGATGCGTGGATTGTAGCGACCGTACAGAGGATTGGCAGCTGCTAGAATCGAGGTTCTTGCGTTCAATGTTGTGGTGATGCCGGCTTTGCTGATGCTGATGGTCTGTTGTTCCATGACTTCGTGGATGGCAGTCCTGTCCCCATCATCCATTTTGTCGAATTCGTCGATACAGCAGATGCCGTTGTCAGAGAGAACCAATGCACCACCTTCGAGGACCATCTCGTCGGTAACTGGATCGCGCATTACAGCTGCTGTTAGACCAACTCCGCTTGAACCTCGACCGGTGGTGTAGACAGCTCGTGGAGCCACTTTTTGGATATACCTGAGCAGCTGAGATTTGGCCACACCGGGATCACCCATCAGACAGATATTGATGTCGCCACGAATACGCATCCCGTCGCCCATCTCTTTTGTAACGCCACCAATCAACAGGAGGAGGAGTGCTTTTTTGACATCCAGGTGTCCGTAGATTTCTGGGGCAATCGATTTTGCAAGGTATTCATAGAGATGGCCCGTGGCTTTGAACGACTCGATGCGCCGCAGGACTCGAGGATCAAGTTTGACGTTCTGGTACGCTTTCTTGTGTTGAGTGATGTGCTGAGCTTCGAGATAAGTGTCAGTTAGCAGCCCGGCTCGGATAGCTCTAAACCCTGTGTAAGGTGTTGGAAGGAAGATGCCATCAATATCCACGATGTCGCCTGGGTTCACTTTTCTCGCGAGCGGCCCGTTGCAGTGAACAGTCAATGTTCTTGGGATATGGCCAACTGGGACCTGATCTGCCATCTCTTGAATCTTGACTTCTTGGAATGGTACGAACTTCGAGGCCCGGGTTGCTGGGAATAATTGGCCTTTTGTGTCATTTTTCTGGCAATCCTCTGAGGGGCAAACTTGCATCGGTGTGAACTGCTTCGATGCGATGGGTTGAAATATTTCACAACCACATCGGTCACAAGTATAAGCCTGGATGCGTACACTTGGTTTGACATCCGAAACTCTTGTGGTGATCCCACGGACAGTGATCAACTGGCCCAAATGCTCACCTCGAACTTGTCGTACAGCCAGTGTTTTCTTCGCAATATCCGCACCCGTAGAAGTGATAGGTTTAAAGTAAAGCGTGTATCTTCTCGTTAATTCAGGTGGGAAGGATGCGACAGCAGGATTCACATCAGGATCTACCTGCGCATTCTGCATGATTGTGTTGTTCCGTTTTAGCCGTTGTGCGGTAATTATATCGATGATGTCGTCCTTGAAACTAGACGAGAATTAGAGACTTTCCACATGAAGCGACGTGACGCGACCTACGAAATCGCTTTGGTGGGTTCTGGCATGGCCTTATCCACAGCATCCGAGAAAAGGTCGATATAATGTTTTGTATTCTTTGTGATAGATTCGACGAGGTGAAGATCAGAGTCTGCTCCTAAAGAGTCCTCGAACTATACCGTAGGATTAGTTAGTGTTATGAGAGCTGGTTGGGTCTTCTCTCGTACCTCCCGCAAATCATCAAGCTCTATCAGAATATCTGGACGCTCTCGATTGGCGACATCTAGAAGCATATCAAGGTACTTTCGCTTGGGTCGCCGCCGCACATTATTGCCATCGCGGTCAGCGATATCATCCATGAAGTCATATTCATCACTGGTTTGGTCGCCATCAAGATCCAGCCCTCTGATCCCCTCGGTGGCTGCGTCTGGAGAGGTTTTGGATGTCTCGAACTTTTCGAGGAAGGACTGGAAAGCTTCGACTTGTTTCTTGTAGTCAGCAAGCGCTTTATGCTGTAGAAGAGCCATTGCGAATTTATCTTCTCAGGAAATCGTCAAAGTGGTTGAAGCTGGGAAGACCGCGAGAGAAGAAAGCGTCCCTCTGGACAAGGGGTGGCTGGCTGCTGGCTCCAAGACGCGTTCATCACGCGTTTGAGAGGCGCGTAAAGTACTTTGGCGAAGCATTGAGCCAAACATAGAAATTTCGTGATACACTCTATGATCCGCCAGACTTTCTTGCCACCCATTGAATTTGAGCCGAGGCCCGTTCCCACACGAATGTTTCTCAACAAACCCGTGACTCGACCTCGAACATTCTCCGAGCTATCCTCTCGTCATTGAGTCTTTCCTTTGTTTTATATCATATCATAAACATCAGGTTATTGCTAGAAGAACCTTCTCAAGCAGACTTGCGGTCTCGGAGCGACGTCCTTACGTAGCGCAATCAGCTGCTTACACTCCTTGCCCACTGACCGAAGCTCTCCACATCCCCGCCATCGGATAGACAGTCGAGGGCTCGTGACAATGGCACCAGCAGTGCGCGCAGAGGTGGCACTTGTTTCGCTCAAGAATTGTCTAGTCAATCTCCCCCCTGGATTGATAGCATTGATTAGCAATACAAATATCGTGAGAACTCTCCCTCCCTTGAAAGCCTATGTACTGAATTCAAGAACAGCCCGCCCAAAACATAGTGGTGGAATTGCAATATCGTTCACAGACGCTTTCAACGGGCGCCGTCTCCAGCGGCAACTCTTCCGGGTTTCAGAGATCTGCTTACGTCGGATGGACTGGAATGCCCAGTAGAACTCGCCCTTCCTCAGTCATCAACAATGATCGAGCTCGTTCAGGACGTGAGCAGGAGGCCCAAATGGTCGAAATTGATGCTACTTTTGCCAAATTGCTAGGCTTATCTGAAGGCTCGAAAATTGGCATTTTGATTCATCTCGATCCTCCTATCGCTCACAGTATCAATATTGAGCCCTTGACCCCAGCAGACTGGGAGGTTATCGAATTACACGCCACCTTCTTAGAACTCAATCTACTGTCTCAGATTCGTGCGCTGCCAAATCCAGCATACAACAACAAAGCTTCAACTCAGGCTGAGACTACACACCCATTGACCCTACATTTATCTCCAACGTCAACCGCCAACATTATAGTGACTTCTATGGCGCCACCGATCCCGAGTACATCACCCTTCGCCAAGATTGCTCCAGACGCAGAAGTCATTGTAGCCCCTAAAACGAGACCTCGAAGTAGTCGAAACACAAGGGGAGACGCCAGAAGCACAGCTAGTCGACGCAGTGGTAAAAGCGGAACAAGCAATGCTCGTGGCCCCAACTCCCGGAGAGGACTAGCGAAGTCTGTATTATTTGCTAGAGCATTTGACCGAGTCGCCGCAAATTCATTTTATGACGGCGCATCAGATGCCTCAGAGAATGAAAAACTCTACATCTGGATAAGCCAAGAAGTCATCGAGTCAAATAGTTTGAATGCGACTGCATGGGCAAGTATAACGATAGTCAAACCATCAGGACTCAAAGCACAGCTGGACTCAACACAGGTGAATCAGCTCAAAGAAGAAGAGAATAGTGAGGTTGGAAGGGCATCGGCTAAAATTGTGGCCCAAATACGCCCATGGACTAATCCTTTGGACCACCAACATGTCGTACTGTCGTCAGCTCTGTGCAAAATGCTCGGGGTTGATGGCCTTGTAGGGGTTATTGTTCGGATTGAAACGGCCGCACCTCCCTTACCCCGTTTCTCCATCAAAAAGTTCTCATTCTATCCCTTTTTGCCACGGAATAGCAAAAAGAAGGAAGGACTAAAATTCGGTGGAGATTCTAAAGCAACAAAACAGGCAATGGCAGATAGGCTGAGAATGACTTTTGCCGCTGAAGACAGTCTTCTCTCTGGACCGATAACTGATGGTATGGTGCTACCAGCCTCTGGTGATTCTTTATCTGCGGCTTCATTCGATGGTGGCATTTTGCGCTTCCGTCGACCTGCCGATCAAGGGGATGATTCTAGCGAATCTCCGCTGTGGGTTCTCGGGCAGGAGCAAGACCGCGAGTTTGACATCAAAGATGAGATACCCAGACCGCTAGATTTTACCACTCTTTTCCCCGGCTTCGCTCATAACGTCTCGGCTACAACGTCAGCTCTCGTGGGCGTGGACAGTGTTTTGAAACAATGCATGTCCAATCTAACTTTGTGTTCCTCAGTGCTTTTGACCGGAGGAGTGGGCTCGGGGAAAACATCTCTCGCTCAATCTATTGCTCAACGCCTCAGAGAAGATTATGTCTTCAATGTGACGTATTTCTCTTGCCAGAAGCTGGTCACTGATGAAATCCGCGTGTCAACAATCAAGGAGACACTGACCAGGATTTTCATGTCAGCTTCTTGGTGCGCAAGATTGGGTGGCCAATCGGTCGTCATCCTTGATGATCTCGACAAGATCTGTCCAGTTGAGACCGAGTTGCAAGTTGGAAATGACAATGGCCGTAGTCGTCAAATCACCGAGCTTCTCTGTGCCATTGTTCGACAGTATTGCAGTATTCACTCAGGTGTGGCTTTATTGGCAACAGCTCAGTCAAAAGACGCTCTCAATTCAATCATAATTGGCGGACACATTGTTGGGGATATTATTTCCATTAAAGCTCCAACCAAGGAGATTCGCCGCGATATTCTTGACTCTCTCACCAATGATGGTTTAACACAAAAGACGAATGGCCATGCAAGAACTGACAGCGACACAAAAAGTATGTCAGAGAACTCTTGGATGGACCCCACAAACCTCTCCTCGAGGCCTGGATCATCGTCGTCCGCTCGAGGTGAAGGGTTCCGATTGTCACCGAGTCTGGACCTTCTCGATATTGCTGGCAAAACCGATGGTTATATGCCAGCAGATCTCGTCCTACTTGTCTCTCGCGCAAGAAATGAGACTCTTACCCGGATTTTGTCCGAGAACGATGTCTCGGATGCTGCTCCGATCCTTACCAAGGTCGACTTCGACGCCGCCTTGAAGAACTTCACACCATCATCTTTACGCAACGTTACCCTCACTCACTCAAGCACCACTTTCGCCGCGGTTGGAGGCCTGCAAGAAACTAGAAACACACTTCTTGAGACACTACTCTACCCTACTAAGTATGCGCCTATCTTCGCACGGTCTCCCCTTCGTCTCCGCTCAGGCCTCCTTCTGTACGGTTTTCCTGGGTGTGGAAAGACACTACTTGCCTCAGCAGTGGCTGGAGAATGCGGCCTCAATTTCATCTCTGTCAAAGGGCCTGAAATCCTTAACAAATATATCGGTGCCTCGGAGAAATCCGTGCGAGATCTCTTCGAACGAGCACAAGCTGCGAAGCCATGCGTGCTCTTCTTTGACGAATTCGACAGTATCGCCCCTAAAAGAGGGCATGATAGTACCGGTGTCACCGACCGGGTGGTCAATCAGATGCTCACACAGATGGACGGTGCCGAGGGTCTAGACGGCGTCTACGTCCTTGCCGCTACGTCCCGACCAGATCTCATCGATCCAGCTCTCTTACGTCCCGGTCGATTGGACAAGTCCCTGCTCTGCGACATGCCCAACATGGACGACCGCGTGGACATTCTACGTGCAGTAAGCACTAAACTCGACCTCTCACCCGAGGTCGAGAACAAACTCCTCAGCGTAGCCCATCGCACCGAGGGCTTCAGCGGCGCGGACCTCCAGGCCTTGATGTACAACGCCCACCTAGAAGCAATTCACGATCTGCTCGGCGACATCAAAACCGCCGAAAAAGGCAAGAACACCCTCTCCAACGGAACAAAAGAATCCGCTGGATTAGCAACTCGTCGCCGCAAGCGTCCTGGCAGCGACAAAACCGACTTCATTCAATTCCTGTACTCGCCCGAAGAAGACGCGCGAGCGAAGAAGACCCTCACTTCGTCCGCGAACGACTCCAAGGCCGCAATTGCAGCCAAGATCGACGAGCTTAAGCTCGTGCGCAAGCGACAGAAAGCCTCACTCCGCGGTAGCGGTGGAGGTGGTACCGCAGCCATGTACGACGGAGCTGATGACACAACTGTGGCGCAGAAAGGCAACGCCGGAGACGAGAACGGAAAAGAGGAGGTTCTTATTCAATGGAAGCACATGGAGAAATCGCTGGCAACGACTAGGAGTTCCATCAGTGGGGATGAGAGGAGGAGGCTCGCGGCGATTTATCGCGAGTTTGTGGTCGGGAGGAATGGTGAGATGCCGAATGGGGACGGTGGGCGAGAGATTGGCGGGAGGACGAGTTTGATGTAATAACCATACTGGCATATACTTGTAACTTGGCCAAGTTGTTACTATAGTAGTAGGTGGTTGTTTGCACACAATGCACATGCATATACATAATCCCCGAACGGTCGTGCCCCCACCACTCTTTCGCTGACTCATCACCCGCAGCTTTGCTTAAATCGACTTGATTTAAGTAACACAGCCTTCAATCCTTGTCCATGGAACAATGCCTGATGCCCAGTAGCTTGTTCCCACTTCTCCATGTTCCTTTCGCCCTCGCAAGATCTCCCGACATGGTGACTTTTCGCCATCGATCCTTCTCGGTGAGCTCCTCCAGGCGTGTCTCCTTGCCATTGAAGATCAAGATGTTCTGCTTTAAATGGTAAGCAGGCCACGGCTGTGATCCGTAGGTGAAATCTAGAATTGCCTCAGAGAGCCGGTCCGCCGTCTCCCGGGTGTTGGGGTCGGCATTGGGACCGGCTACTGCAGGAAGGCGGAAGAAGAAGGGATTATCGAGGGCGTGATAGGCATACCCCTTCAGTGGGCTTTGCGCGAAGGTGTCGGCCTGGTCGAATCGGTACAGGCTGACCGGTGTCGATGAATCGGAGGAGTGTTCGGCGATCACAAAAGGGAGGCCAGAGAAGATGCTGTCGGTTGCCATGGCCACGAAGCCTGCCAGACACTTCTCCTGGGATGCCGTCGAGGAGATGCCATAGGCGCCCACCAATTCTTGGACTACTTTGGGATCTGCGAATGAGGACTTGACGCGGTCTTCGAATTGTTGGGGTGTCCACGTCCGCCATTGAACCGCCCCGAATATAGCTGCCTCATCTCTGGTAGACCCAGCAACGACACCTTTGACCCACGGCGCAAAGGGGGCAGGGCCTGCGACCGGCCGCTTGCCATCTTGATACACAAACCACTTTTCATCCCATAGTGGTGTTGCCAGCCGTGGTAGCATCAGCTTTACAACTTTATCTGCGTCCAGGTTGCGCAAGGCTTCCAATTTCTGTTCGGCGGATGCAGTAGTAGCTACGCCTGCACTAGCGACGAGCTCATCGAAGGTCTCTTGAGCTTCCTCCGGCTTGGGGAAGTCAAGATTAGGGCTGGACAGGATGATACCCCTTTGGCAAACGGGGACATCCGACCTGAGGTGAGCAAGTACACTCCATCCACCAGCAGACTCCCCGGCTATCGTGACATTCGCGGGGTCGCCACCAAAGTGCTGGATGTGCTCCTGGATCCAGAGAAGCGCAACTCGTTGATCGTGCAATGCCATGTTGGAAAACGCAGTTTCACCGCTAGCTTCAGCTTCGGCTCTCAGTTCTTTGGACGTCAAAAAGCCGAAGAACCCTAGGCGGTAGTTCAGGGCCACGAAAACGATGGACTTGCCCTTGTCAAGCGAATGCTGCACGAGATAGTTCCCATCACATTCAGAATTTCCGTCCCCAAAGATAAAGCCGCCGCCATGGATCCAGACAACCACTGGCAAAGGACCGTGCGCGCCCTGAGGGACATATATGTTGAGTCTGAGACAGCCAAACTCATCCATTGGATATACTGAGCTGCGATGCACATCTTGATACAGGTGGGCCGTTTCTGGTCGGTCCAAGGTGATCTGCGGACATCGCGGGCCATATTGCGTCGCGTCCAGAGTACCGCTCGCTTCTCGGAGATTTGTTGGTTTGGATTGACGGAACCTGGCGGGAATGGTGGCATATTGAATCCCAAGATAGTTCGCAACTCGGGAGGTCTGATTAGTCTTGCCTTGAACCACCAAGTTCCCAACTTGGACCAAGACACTGTGGGGGTCTGCAGCATCACTATCCATAGCGACTGAATAAATTCACCTGCCGAGCGCGGTAGACTCTGGACTGGGCTCACTGAGTAATGAGATGACTGCTGGTGTGATAGATATGTCTTACGGTAAAGGCAGAGACCAACAGGAATCACTTTATTAGCGGCCGAAGGTTCTGATGTTGCCCCCAAACTTGAACATCACCTCCGCATGGCGCTGCAGCATGTGAGACACCCAGGATTGCAGCTCAGCGTACGGCCCCCACTCGCTCGGGGTATTCGGTTGATCCTTTGTTCTTCTCCAACATTTTCATGCGAGGGTGCATAAGCTCTGGATGAACCGTGTTGGAAGAAGCAGGCGATGATGAATCCAAGTGCCGTGCGAAGCGAAGTCCACGGGGTGAGGTCAGGCGCCTTTGTGGCGTGTAACTCGCCGTATATAAATACGGTGGATCATACGCCATGGTCGTCGCTTGGGAATTTGATATGTTAGTACTCCGTATGTAATCCATTTCGCGCGTGAGAATAACATCAAACTCGGTACCCCCGGCCTTATTCTCGCCAACCTCGATGTTCTCTTCTTGGAATCATGGTTTCCATTCAAGGGAGCCTAAATGGCGTATACGTATATGCGGTTGACAACTGCTCTTTATTCGGCCCTCATCTGGGGGGTGTCATCCTCGTTCGGCGCGTCTGCTGCTCAGATCGCCCAGCAAGCAGGGTATGACGTCGTGGGAGTTGCTGCTAGCCACTATGCAGAACTGGTCAAATCCTTTGGTCTGGCAAATTTCGTCGACCGTACCGCTCCCGCCGTTGTGGAGGATCTCGTAGCACTGGTATCCTTCAAGGCTATGCTCGCTGCAGCTGATTCTGCTGAGAACCAAGTTAAGATGGGCTAAGTTCTGGCCGCAGGCGGTAGAGGCAGGATCCTGTCCGCCGCTGGGGTCCGACCGGGTGTGGAGTTTCCGCCTGGGGTGTCGGGATTCTTCCAACAATACTTGGATGATTCCCTGGATCCCAACAAGAAAGAGTTTGTGGAGTGGGTGTGGTGGGATTACTTCGAAGCCGCGTTCGTGGATGACCGGTTCAAATCAGTTCTGTTGGAGGTGAAGCAGGGTTTGGCACAGGTTATAGAAGCTTGGGACCTGCTGTGCCAGGAGGACGTGGGCGGGAAGAGGCTGATCGTCGTGCCAGAGTCGAGTTGACCGCATGTGCACGGTATTGGGGGGCGAAAGGGCCTCGATGGGGTTACCAAGACTTCTGCATGACTGCTTGAAGATTACTACTGTAAGTGGAGGCCGGAAAAGTCACCCTTCTTTGCATCTCAATAATCATAGTCACCATCGAGATCATCTAATGATGGGACCATTGGAACATCATCATCTACTCCTCGTCTGTCCTTGCAAGGCTTGAAAATGGTCCTACGCTTCAAGTTGGCAAGTTGCTTCGCCGTCTATAGTAGGCGGAAATCTCCACTCGTAGGCTTCTCTCATGACTTTCCGGGGTTGCTACTGGAAGGCCGCAATGTCGCTTATCGCTTGCCATTTGATGGCCATCTGTGTAAGCGACTGGGCTGATGAGACGAGATATTTCGCGCAACACGCATGGCATTTTGCACAATACTTGGCACACTTAGCGTTGCAACTACTCCGTACTTAGCCACCTATGTACATAGTTACATACATATGTGCCTAGGTGTCCTCCTTGGTGGTGGTTATTAATAATAACGAAATACTACACTCCACTTCTATAAGGGGGTACGTCGTTGGCATGGCTAAGTGTACCAAGTGTTGTGCAAAATACCATATATGTAGCGCGAAATACCTCTTCCCCGCTCGAGCCACGCCTTAGCCTCCGTCTAGCGCCTGTCGTAGTAAATAGGCACCAGCTCTTGACGCTGAACAGCATGCATTTCAGAAAGTGAATAAGGTAACACAACAAATAAAACTTGCGACCGCTCAGTAATTCGATCGGTAAGATACTTGCTTGGACGTGATTGATATCGGTAAGCTCTGTTCCAAGCATCTGTGGGTGGCAATCTAGTTAGTGGGCCAATCGAAACTAACGCTTTGTCTCCTTCCCATAGTGAACCACAATTGGACAGGCCTAAACAATACAAATGTCTGCTCTCGCCAAATATCTTCTCCCCTCGCGCGCCGCACTACTGGTCTACGACATGCAGATTGGTATCTGCCGGCAAGTGGAATCGGACATGATCATCAGCCGCATACAGGAGGTGGTCGCAGCTGCACGCGCTGCGGGGATACGGATTGCCTGGTGTCGGCATTTGTCGCTCCCCAAGGCATGGATGGGTAGCTTTGCGATGCGACAGGCGATGGCGTGGCAGCGGACCAACGACCCGGAAAAGGTGGAGCCTTGGTTCTTACGTGATACACCCGGCG
>Ga0105239_10001435_pt1 | contig 31777 bp, 31 predicted proteins | sample KBSC44metaG_FD_92761 | JGI IMG/M metagenome (GOLD analysis project Ga0105239, IMG submission 92761) | Corn rhizosphere microbial communities from Kellogg Biological Station, Michigan, USA - KBS C4-4 metaG | ecosystem: Host-associated > Plants > Roots > Rhizosphere > Soil | place: Michigan, USA...
AAGCTTGATATAGCTTGCGTTGTAAACAAAGCGACTGCTATTGATAAAGTTTTGACTGGTGCTGCTGAATGTAGGGTTGTTGGTTTGATTTGTTGGCGTCCAGATATTCAGCGCCGTTGTCGACGTAGCATTGCGAGCATCACCCAAGCCCCCTAAAGTATAAGGGGTGGTACCGCTGTAGATCTGGTTGCCATGTGTTCCCTGAAACATAAAGCTTAAGGTGAAGTTGCTATAACTTACATCGTTAATAAAGCCGAAACTGTATTTAGGCGTGCCGTTACCAATAGGCATCAGGTCGGCACCGGTATATTTATGGTCGCCGTTAACATCGGTGTATTTAGCGTCACCAGGTTTCATACCAAATGTGGCTGCCTGTGCGGCTTCATTTGTTTTCCAGGTACCTAAGAACTGATAACCGTAAAACTCACCTAAGGGCATACCTACTTTTAATATAGACACACCGGTTTGTGCCGAACCAATATTGTTTACCACAATGTTATCATCACCGCCTAAACTGGTTATCCGGTTTTTATTAAAGGATATGGTAAAATTGGTTGACCAGTGCAGCTTGCCGGCTAATGGGGTTCCGCCCAAAGCAAACTCAATACCTTTGTTATCCAGGCTGCCGATATTAGCCAGATAGGTACCGCCGCCATCATAAGCGGGTACCTGCTTGGCGTATAACAAATTGCTGATCTTTTTCTGGTAAGCATCAACCGTAAATGTTAAACGGCCTTTAAAAAACGACATATCTAAACCAGCATCCGTAGTGGTGGTGGTTTCCCACTTCAAAGTATTGGATACAGGTGTACCCAATGGTGTGGTGATCGATGCTGTTGTACCATCAAAATAGTAAGCCGGCCCGCCGGCTGAATACTGTGGTATGGTAGCATAAGCAGCCACCGCCTGATTACCGGTTTTACCCCAGCTTGCACGCAATTTCAAATCGGAGAAAACATTCCATTTTTCAATAAAACTTTCCCGGGCGGCATTCCAGCCTAAGGCCACGGAAGGGAAAGTACTGTATTTTTGAACCAGGTGCGATGAGCCATCAGAACGTAAACTGGCTGTCAGCAGGTACTTATCTTTGTAGGTATAGTTAACCCTCCCCATGAATGACTGCAAGGCATCCTGGTAATAACCTGATGTAGTAAGTTGTGTAGTACCTAAGCCTAAGTTATAATAACCCAGTGCATAGGTTGACAGGTTTTTCGACTGCGCATTAATATTGGTATTCTGATGGTTCTGAAACTCATATAAAGCGGTAACCGTTAATGAATGATCACCCAATTTTTTCTTGTAGGTTAAGAAATCACTGGTTTGATAAGCCCGGTACCTGCCGGTAGCCGCCGCCGCGTAATCGCCACCCACCAAACCTAAACTGGTTTGTAAACCATACAGCGTTTGCGTTAATTGCGACTGATTTTCATAGGTATTATTTGATGTAAGGGTCAGATCATTGGTAATGCGGTAGGTAAATATGCCAGTACCGGTTATATCGGTAGTGCTTACATCAACCTGCTGGTTATTGGCCTGAGCCACCGGGTTTATCTGGTTTGAAGCGTATTGAGACCTTAGGACATAATTGCCGCTGGCGTCACGCACGGGAGAGGTTGGATCCCATTGCGTGGCTTGTGCAAATGGATCGGTAATATCGCCCGAATAACCTGTATTACGGCTTTGCGGCAGTAAAGCGGTCAGGTTTACTTTAAGATCCATCCTGTCGTTCAGTTTAATACCCAGGTTGGCACGCAGGGTGGTTCTTTTATAGTACTGATTAAGTATCAAACCAGGCTGATCAAGGTGATTGAATGACACGAGGTAATTCACATTATCACCCCCACCGGATATATCACCCTGATAGCTCCTGATCCAGGGCTTTTGCTGAACGGCTTTTTGCCAGTCGGTACCCGGGTTGTTTTTAAAATTAGCCAGATCGGCATCAGAAAACGCGGGTGGGTTGCCGGTTGTAGCATACTGCGCATTTAAAGTACGGGCAAAATCATAAGCATTCATCAAATCAAGTTCCTTGGGTACACTTGCCTTGCTGAACCAGGTGTTAATGTTGATGACAGGTTTACCTGTTTTACCGCTTTTGGTAGTGATCAACACCACCCCATTGGCACCGCGCGATCCATAAATAGCCGTTGCGGAAGCATCTTTCAATATCTCCAGTGACTGGATATCACTCGGACTTATCGATTCGATATTGCCTCCGATATAGCCATCTATAACATATAAAGGCTCTGTAGAACCGGTAATAGAGTTGGCTCCGCGTATTTTTACACTTAACCCTGCGCCCGGCTGGCCGCTGTTACTGGATACGGTTACACCTGCCGTGGTACCTTGTAAAGCCTGCTCTACCCTAACCAGTGGCCGTTTAGCTATCTCTTTAGCCGTAACCGTACTGGTAGCTCCGGTTACATCCCTTTTTTGTTGAATGCCATAACCTACGGCTACCACCTCATTTAAACTGATAGTTTTCTCGGCCATGGTGATATCCAAAACGCTTTGGCCATTCAGTACAACTGCCTGGTCTTCAAAACCAACGTAGGTGAATAATAGTGTAGCTCCTGCAGGTGCGTCTATTTGAAACACGCCATTGGCATTGGTGAGGGCTATGGTGTTACTTCCCTGCACTTTTACAGATACCCCGGGTAGCGGCACACCTTTGCTATCCTTAACCTTGCCACTGATAGGCGCGACCGGGGCATATTTATTATCTTTTAAGTGCGTGGCCGCGGCATAACTGCTCCATGTAATACAGCATACCAACAGCATACATAAAAATCTTTTCATGCTCTATTGAAAATTTGGTTTATAAAAAATTGGCTTATTTAATTAACTGGGAGTAAATAACCTCTCGGGCATTAATAAAATCTTAATAACAGATTAATATAGCGATAACAGAAAATCGCCAAATACAACACACTTAAATTCAAATATTTATATCAATAATAAATTTAGAATTTGCTGGAAAAATTTCCGGACACTTAGCTTAGAGTTGGAAGAAACACCTATAAATCATATGTTTTTATGATGGAGATAAGCTTCGGGACTGCGAAAATTACACAAGCATGCTGTATGCTCCCTAATAAAAAAATGTCCCCTTTTCTCAAAACATTGAAGGGGACATTATTACGAAAATGCAGATTAACTTAATCCGGATAGCGGATGAAACATAGAAACCAATCCATGAGACGTAAATACCTTTATTGGCTTAAGATACCGGTTTGAATTACTTTTTGTATTGATCCATCCTCATTGAAATATAACTTATCGACACAAACTGACCGTAAATTTCCGCGACCGGAAAGGACACTGTTGTGATAAAAGGCATACCACTGGCCTTTATACTCAACTACCGAACCATGACTGGTATCGCAACCTGTTGGGTCAAGATAAACTCCCCCATAAATCCAGGGCCCCAGGGGACTTTTGCTTGTGGCATAATTTAGCCTGTTAGCTCCTTTACCATTTACGGTATGGTTATCCGCATAAGTAAGATAATAGACATTGTTTCTCTTGAATATCCAAGTGGCTTCATGGAAGTCCTGTAATCCTTCCATCGTTTTTAATGGCTCTGCTATTTCCGTCATGTCACTTTTTAATTTTGTGCCAACACATTTGCCACCACCGCCGTAATAAAAATACGCTTGTCCATCGTCATCAACAAACACACAAGGGTCAATCATCGAACGACTGTCATCTCCCAGATCAAGGTATCCCTGTGCTACAAAGCCGTCAGCAGGCTGGGTACTGGTAGCAATGCCAACTTTCCATGTTTTATTCCAATCGGTTCCAGTAGGATGCGGGAAATAAAAATAATATTTACCGTTTTTATAGGCACAATCTGGTGCCCACATAAAGCCCCCCTCTTTCCGCCCCCAGGGAACATCGTTTGCCTTAAGTATCTCGCCATGATCTTTCCAGTGTACCATATCGTCTGTAGAAAACACATGATATTTATCCATCAAATCGCATCCCCGCGGAGGGTCGACATCATGAGATGGATAAACATATAATCTTCCATCGCTCCAAACATGGGCAGATGGATCGGCAGTGTAAATGTTTCTTATGATAGGATTTTGTGCCTTACCCACCAGTGGCAAGAAGAGATAGATAACCAGGAATAGCCCCGCAAATGTTTGTGTGTTTATTTTCATATTATAGCATGTTATTCATGAGCAAATAACACGCTGGTCATTAAAAAAATGTTAATATTCCCTTAATCTGAAAGATTATTATAAGTGTGGTACCGGTTTTATCAGAAGCTGATGCTGCCACATTTACAGGAACGAAAATAAAGCAGCGAACATTATTTTAGCCCCAGCCTGCTGCGCAAAGCGTCGCGGTAGGTGCTGCCAATGGGGATTTTTTCACCGTTAATGATGAGTTGATGTATTTCGATCATGGTAATATGTTTAATGGCCACCACATACGATTTATGCACCCGTAAAAAATCCGAGGCCGGTACGAGGTCAAAAATATCTCCCATATTTTCGCGGATAAGGATATTCCTGTCTTTCAGGTGAACGGTGATGTAGTTACCGTCTTTTTCCAGGTACAATATCTCGCCCACCTTAACCTGGTAGGTTTGCGGACCGCTTTTAATGAAAACGGTGGATTCATCCTCCTTGCCTACGCCATTTTTTGAGGATAGCGTACCCGCAGCAGCTTTATTTATTGCCGCAAGAAAGCGTTCGAAAGTGATAGGTTTCAGCAAGTAATCAAGGGCGTTCAGGTCATAACTTTCCACGGCGTAGTGGCTGTAGGCAGTGGTGAAAATGATCATTGGTCGTGGTGATAAGGTTTGCACCAGTTGCATCCCGCTGATGTTGGGCATATTGATGTCGAGAAAGATTAGATCAACCTTTTCGCGGTTCAGGAACTCTATCGCCTTTATCGGTTCGCGAAAAGTGGCTTTCAAATCAACCAGGCTGGTTTTGCGGCAATAGCGTTCTATCACCTCAAGCGCCTTCGGCTCATCATCAATGGCAATGCAGGTTATCATTCCAGGTCAATTTCAAGTTTAATAATATATCTCCCCTGATCTTCATCGATCTGCAGGTTATGCTTGCCGGGGTACAACAGATCGAGCCGTCGTTTTACATTTTCGAGACCGATGCCGCTTTTTTCATCCTCCATCTTTTTGATAGTACTATATTTTGTGTTTATACAGGTAAAGATCAATTTTTGATCTGAAACGATGATGGCAATATCGATCCCTGAGATTTGGCCGATAGATACGCCATGTTTGAAGGCATTTTCTACAAAAGGGATAAACAGCATCGGGGCGATGGTGATGCTTCCGGTTTGCGGAGGGTAATCAAATAATACCTTTACCTCATCATCAGCATAACGCAGTTTATTCAGCGTGATACAATCTTCCAGGTAGGCGATCTCTTTATTTAGCGGTACGTTGGCTGCATTGCTGTCATAGATCATATAGCGCATCATGCCCGAGAGTTTTGATATTCCGTCGGCAAGCTCGTCATTTCCCTTTTCCTGGGCCATCGAAAACAAATTATTGAGTGTATTGAACAGGAAGTGTGGATTGATCTGCGATTTAAGGAATTTGATCTCGGTGCTCAATTGGTAGGCTTCCAATTGGTTGCGCACCAGTTCATTCCGTGCCCATTCCTTTAAAAAGAAATAAGCTATTGAAAGCCCAACTGTAGTCAAAAAAATAAGCAACATGGTGAGCTGCATATGCACCCAGTTTCCTATTGCAAAAAACGCGGCAGGACTCTGAATAAGATGGTCAGGGCTGCTCTTGCCTGGATCAAAACCAGGAGGCAAGGGCCCTATGGGCTGGTTATGGTTTAATTTGGCCCCAACGAGCATATAATTGGCCATAAAGATCAGTACAAACCAACCGGCGGCCATAGCGATGCCTGCAAGCAAACTTTTATAATGAAGTACCTTTTTAAATATCCAAAATATATTGCCATAAAACAGCATAGCCAGAAAAGCGAGTGTGATGCGTGAATAGGGGAAAATGGTATCCACCGCGCTCTTTTCCATGATCCTTCCGTTGTGGTTTACCCGCACCTTAATGGTTGAGCTGGTTAGCGAATCCAGCGTATAGTAAACACCTATCCAGAATGCCACGTGGATCAATATTTCGATGATATGTTTGGCTTTGATACGGCGCATTTTATCAAAGGTATATCACAGCTCGGTTTATTCATAAACTATTGATGTTAATGTAGCGATTTGGCAGGTAAACAGGCAATTTTTGAAATCCAGGCTCATGGCTACCGGCGATTTGCTTTTGGCAAAACTCCAAATAACATATATCCATTTTACGCCGATATGAAAGCGGTGTTCGTACCAAAGTTTTCGGCGGGTTGAAAGGGCGAAGTAGTATTGCTTAAAAATATCAGAAATATGAAAAAGCAATTTCTATTGTGTACAGTCCTTTTATCAGGCACTGGTATCGTCTGGGCCCAAAAGCCCGATACCGCACAGATGTTGGTACATTACAAATTTTCTCATGTCAGGGATACTACCAACCGGGAGCACCCCTACACCGAGAACATGATTTTGATTATAGGCAAAACCGCGGGCGCTTACAAAAGTTATGACAAGCGCTTGCAGGATGCACTATTCAAAAAACAGGTGCAGGAGCAAGAGGCCAATTCGGTCGACGGACATGTAAACATCCAGCGGAGATCGTCGGGTTCGGGTACAGAGTATTACCAGTTTCCGAACGGAAAAAAAATGGTGAGGAAAGAACCGCTGCTGTTCAACAATTATCTCATAACGGGTGCCTTGCCCGCCATCGACTGGAAAATAAGCGGCGATACAGCAACCTTTGGAGGTTTGCATTGCCAGAAAGCTACAGCCCATTTTAAGGGAAGGGATTATACAGCCTGGTTCAGTCCTGATCTGCCGCTGCATATAGGTCCCTGGAAACTCAACGGGCTGCCGGGTGTGATCGTGGAGGCTTATGACACCAAAAAAGAAGTCGATTTTAAGTTCGACGGGATTGAAAAAGCGGTCATTTCCATCAAAAAGGATGACCGACCAGCCAATCAAGCGTCAGATAACCAGGGACGAATGGCCGTCATGATCGGTATGGACGACGAGGTTGGTGATCCTAATATCATCCAGCTCCCTACCAAGGCTATCAAAACTACCGAAAAGGAATTTGCCAACTTGCAGGAGGCTATGCGCAAAGATCCTAATGCTTTTGCACAGTCGATGGTAAATGCACAAGCCGCGAGCCAGGGTGGCAGCCGGCCGGCGCCGAAAATCGATATAAAGGTAGGTCCGCCGCAGGTGATCAATAACCCTATCGAATTACCCGAAAAGAAATGAGCCAGTTTATAACATATGCCGGGTTGCTGGTTATAGCGTTACTATTTTCGGCCCCGGGCTTTGGTCAAAGCATCAAGGGGACGGTAAAAGACAGCACCGGTAAGGCTGTGCCTTACGCCAGCATTAACCTGAAGAATAACGCTACTAACGGTATTATAAGTTATACCATTTCCGATGTAAAAGGCGCCTATACTTTGCCGCTCCCGGCCAATACACCGGTGAGCGGCCTGGTGATCGAGGTGCGCTGCATAGGCTATAAAAATCAGAGCAAAAACATTACAGATTTACAGGCCCCTGTCGATTTTATTTTACCTGTTTCGATTAACCAGTTACAGGCGGTAGTGATCAAAAGCAGCCGGCCAATGCTGCGGACGAGCGGCGATACATTGAGCTATAAGGTATCTGATTTCAGCAGCGTACAGGACAGAGTTATTGGTGATGTGATCAAAAAACTACCGGGTATAACGGTTGCGGCTGATGGTAAGATCAGCTATAATAATAAACCGATCTCCAACCTGTACATCGGCGGCGATAACCTGCTGGATGATAAATATAATATCGCTACCACCACTATTCCACAAGGTGCGGTAGACCAGGTGCAGGTGATCGAAAATCATCAACCTATTAAAGCGCTCCAAAATAAAGTGGTGAGCGACGATGTGGCGCTCAATCTCAGTTTCAAGAAAGGTGCTAAATTACAGATGGTAGGACAAGAGAGCATCGGCGCAGGACTACCGGGCAATTATAACGTGGATTTGAACGCCATGATGTTTAAGGATAAATACAAGGCCATTAATTACCTCAAAGGCAATAACACGGGCAACGACTTGCAGGAGGACCTGGTATCGCACAATTTTGCTGATTATATCCAGCGGATCGATAACGATGTGCCGGCCACTGTGTTGTCGCTGGGTTCTGTGAATAACCCGGCTTTATCGCGTAACCGGTATTTGTTTGATCAGTCGCGCATCCTCAACCTCAATAACCTGGTGAACTTTAAAAAGAATGTGCAGCTCAAGATCAATGCCTATTATTTGCACGATACCCAGCGACAGGATTACAGCCAAAACATCACCATTTTTTTGCCCGGAGACACTGTTCGCTATAACGAAACCCAGCACAACCGCTTCCGCCCGGATATACAGCATACTCAATTTACCCTGAACATTAACCAGGATAAATATTACCTGAACGATGTGCTATTGATGGATAATAACCGGTCAACCAATTACTCAGACCTGAACACCAACAGCGCTAGGGTAAACCAGGTATTCAAGGATAATGCACTAAGCTTCTCGAATGAATTTAACCTGATCAAATCGTTAAAATCGAATAACATTATCCAAGCCTATTCTTATATCAGTCATTCGGCGGAGCCGGAGAGCAGGACAATTGGCCCGGACTTTAACAATGCGATATTTAACAACAACGTTCCCTACGCTCAGTTGCTGCAAAATGTGAATGTGCCTACCTGGTTCACTAATAATTATGTTTCGTTCAAAATACCATCAAACCTTATCACACAAAGTTTCAGAACAGGGTTCAGCGTTCAATCACAACATTTGACCTCAGATCTGAACGTTGTGCAGGCTAATAACCAGATCAGCCTGGAGTCGGACAGTTCCATGAACCATTTAAACTGGACCAGGAAAAAACTGTATGCCGAAGCGGCTTACGATTTGCCAGGCAGTATCCTTAAAGTGAACCTCACCTTGCCGCTAAGCCTGCAGCAGATCAGTTATTCGGATAGCCTGTATGCGTTGAGCAAGAGTTTGACAAGGTTGTATTTCAACCCGCAATTAAAGGTAAAATATCAAACCGGGATCGAAAACTACCTGACCCTCCTCTATAGCTATCGCAATGAAACGGGGACAATAGAAGACATGTACCAGGGTTATATCCAGAAGGATTACCGGACGCTTTATGCTAACAATGCCAGCCTGACCGAACGGCAGAACCAATTAGTAGCCTTTGGATTTAACTACCGGAAGGCGCTTACACTGTTTTTTGTCAGCTTGAACGCCCTTTATAACCATATTGCTTCCAATAATATCGCTTCGCAAGTGATCACCAACAATTTGCAACGGCGTGTGGTGCTACCCTATCCAAACAATACCGATTCGTGGACGGTGAATGGCACGGTTAGCAAATATTCCTTTGCTTTAAAGACCACTTTTAGCGGAGGTATTCAATGGCAAAGTAACAAGTCAGTACAGATACAAAATAATGCATTGCTGCCTTTCAATGCCACTTCGAAGACCGTTAATGCAGGCGCCGATACCAAAGTGAACGAGCAGGTAAACTTTAGCTATAAGGCGACTTTTACCCAAACAGACAGTCATTCGGCAATGGGGACATCGGCTTATCATATCAACCAACTGCTTCAGCAGGCTTCGGTTAATTATAACCCTACAACTAACTTGCAGTTCAAATTATCTGGCGAGCACTACTTTACCCGCCAGCAAGGTAACCCCGATCTGAAATACTTTTTTCCAGATGCCTCGGCAAAATTTAGGATCGAAAAATGGAAAACCGACCTGGAGCTGAGCGCCGTCAATTTCCTGAATGTAAAAACTTACAATGCACTTTACCTATCAGCCAATACGTTAACAGCCAGTTCGTACACCCTTCCGGGAAGGATTATCCTGCTCAAAGTACTGTTTAATATTTGATCGTCGTGGTTGATACGGATTAGTTTTTACGATGATGTATTTTAATCATTTTGTATTGCCCGCACCGGCCAACTCTTTGATATCCGCTATCTCCAACATCTGTTTCGGGTAACCTTTGGTGGTGGCGTTGATCATGGCCAGGCTAAGCTCCTGCAGGCTAACTATTTTTTTAGGGATCAAAAGCTTCAGGATCTTTACTATGAATTTATAAAATGGTTTTACATGCTGCTGCCCCGCTACAGGCAACATGCCGCCCGGACGAAAATTATATTCGCTTTGGAAAGGCAGCTTCACCAATGCGTTTTCTGTTTTACCTTTAACTCTTGCCCACATCACTTTTCCTTTTTCAGAGCTATCTGTATGGCTGCCAGAAACAAAATTAAATACCATTCGGGGATTTACCCTCACCAACGTTTGAGCAAATTGCATGGTCATATCATAAGTGATACGGGTGTAGCTTTCTTCATTCATCCCAACAGAACTGATCCCGGCACAAAAGAAACAGGCATTGTAGCCTGCGAAATGATCCTGAAAGCTTTCGATCTGGAAGAGGTCCGGGACGATCAATTCCTTCAATTTGGTATGCTGTATTTCCTGCTGCCTGCGATTGATCATTAGTACTTCCTCAACAGCCGGATGAGCCAATGCTGCCAGCAATACGCCTTCACCTACAAAGCCAGAAGCCCCGGTGAGCATGATGCGCAGTTTTGAAACATCGGTATAATTACTTGGATTTTGTTGCATACAAATTTTTATTTAAAGTTTTAAAAGTGGGTTTACATGGTTTACACTTTTCATGATTAACATTAATACATTTAATTGATAACCAATTAATTAACTCGATATAAATGCAATATAATGGATTTATATTTAAACCCCAATTATACCTCAGGATCCTCTGCCAGAAATTTTTGATAGCACAAAGTTACGCAGAAACAAAGGCTCACTACTTTGTTGAAAAGGCATATTTTACTTTGTTGTAAGGTTTTATTCAAGAGCCAGTTGCAGTCTTCCTGCTTAACCTGAGTCTGGGCCTAATCTTTGCCATAATTTATTATATAATTCCCTGTGTAGCAATACCTAAAAAATTTAACTTTATGAACAATCTTAAACCAAATGATAAAACTATTAACAGAACCTATCGGGAGCATCCCCCGTCCGGCCTATTTACAGCAAGCGATGGCTGCCTTTGGAACCGGGCAAATTAAAGCCGAAGAATTAAACCAGTTATTTGATCAGGCTACGCAAGAAACCATCAAAGAATTGGAAGCTACGGGTTCGCCTGTCATTTCTGATGGCGAGCAATCCAAACCAAGTTTTGTCACCTATCCCTTACAGGGTTTTAAAAGCTTTGCTCCGGATGGCGTGGTAATTCCATTTGCCGACGGGCATACGAGGCAGTTACCCAAACTTACGGCAGGCCCTTTCCATTATACCACTTTTGCCAATTCATACCTTCAAAAAGCCAAACAATTTTCGTCACTTCCCATCAAACAGGCCGTTATTTCCTGCTCGGCCATGAGTTTACTTTATCCCCAGGATGGTATTGACGGTTATTCGCGCGAACAATTTTTAACAGACCTGGTTAATGACGCGGCCCATGATATCAGAACTTGTTTGAATAACGGGGCATACAATGTACAGATTGATTTTACGGAAGCCCGCCTGGCTATAAAATTAGACCCGAGCAAGCAGTTACTTGCTGCATTTATTGATTTAAACAACCAGGTGTTGGACAAGTTTACAGCCGAAGAACAAAAGAGGATAGGCATTCATACCTGCCCTGGTGGCGACCATGATTCTACCCACAGCGCTGATATTCCTTACACAGAGCTACTCCCTTTGTTGTTTAAATTACATGCAGGTAACTTTTACCTGGAATATGCCGCCGAAAAGGACAAGAAAACGGTTCTTGAATCGATAAAAGCAAACTTGAAACCTAATCAGCATGTATTTTTGGGGGTTACCGATGTGCTTGATCCAAAGGTAGAAACAGCAGAGCAGATCAGTGATCTGATCCTGGAAGCCGCGCAAATTATTCCTGTTCAACAATTAGGCACTACAGATGATTGTGGTTTTTCGCCTTTTGGTGATGATACTTCTACAGCCAGGGAAATCGCGTTCTGCAAAATCCGCGCCCGGGTAGACGGCACCCGATTAGCCGAGAAAATACTTTCCAATTGAAATCTACAGTAAAGCCTTCCTTAAAAGTTTTGCTGAACCAATAAGAGCCCGGATAAGCCTGGGCTTTTATTGCTTTGGCCAACAAAATAACTAATTCTGTACGGTGACTGTTGGATTCCAGTAGTAATAGCCAAACAACACCGGATCAGCAAAATCCTCCTTGCGAACATATAACGCGAATTGAACGGTATAGTATTCGGTTCCGGTATTGATCACATTGGCCTGGTTAAACCAAAAATTCTGTGTAGAAATATCTACCGGTAACGTAGCCCGATCAATAGGTAAAATACCTTGCCGGGTATAAACACTGAAAGTTAAATTATTAAATACTGTTGTACCTCCAAATTGGCTTAAGTTGTAAATGACTACTGCTGAGTCGAAATTGCTATTTTCAGAAACAGCATGCCAGCGAATTATATCTCCAACATTGGCTTTGATGCTTAAGTTAGCCGTTCCAGACCCGGTAATAACATCGCTCCTGGTGGCCACCATGTACATATAGTTGTGTGGTAAACCGCTTGGATCCGCGGGGTCTTTGCTTGGATTGGGGTAATCAGCAATAATTGCATCCGTATCAATTACTATCTGGATATTGATTATTTCCTGTGAGGAAGAAAGAAGCTCATTATAAATCGCCACAATGGTAAGGTTAAAAATGCAGGTGTTTTTTTAAGCTTTACAGGAGAAAAGAACGCAACTTCACGGTCTGTTTTTCTTATTCCCTATTACTGTACAAACCTGCCATTTAATACCCAACCGTCTAAGCGTATAAATACCCAATAAAAAAAATGAGTATTTATACGTTCAAAAAAGCTTTAACATGACTATGGATGAAAAACATATTGTTAATAAAAAATGACCATAGAGATGATAACAAGCGATCTACTGATCAGAATTTCAATTAAAATTGCATATTTTCATGGCAGGCAAAATGTTAAGTATGAAAAGCAGGAAAGATGATATACCCAGGTATGATCTGGATCAGTTTAAGCATATACACCGCGAAGACACCCCTTCTACTTTTGGTTACAGCAACCTTGAAAAATCAGCCCGAATAGCAGGTTTTGAAATGTATTCAAGCGAGGGACTGATAGGAGCTGTAGGTCCGCTGAAATCAGATTTTTACCGCATGAGCGTCACCGTACTGGGTACGCTGGACATGCAGATCGGACTTGATCATTACCAACACCAGCCCCGCACTATTTCACTTACTTATCCCAACCAGATCTTCGCCAAAAACAATATCAGCCCGGATGCTTTTGGTTATTATATACTGTTTAGCAGCGACTTTTTAAACAGCATCATTCCATCGGTTAAAATAGGTGAAGAATTTCCCTTTTATGATGTTTCCGGCACACCCCTCTTCCGCTTAAGCGAATCTGAAATGGATAATATCATCCAGCTTCTTTTCAGGATCAATGACGAGCTAAGAAACCAGAATACAGGCCGGCAAAAAGCTATACAAATGTACCTGTACCTCATTTTGCTGGAGGCTAAAAGGAGCTATGAGCGGCAACAATTGCACATCGGTGCCGAACAGCAGGATAGCTCTGCCATGGTTTCGCGCTTCAGGAAACTGGTGGGTATGCACTATCTCACCAAACGTCAGGTAATCGACTATGCCGAATTGCTGGCCGTAAGCCCAAATCATTTAAACCGGGTAGTAAAAACCGTAACCGCGAAAACAGCATCAGATACCATTAAGGACATGCTGCTTATGGAGGCAAAATCATTACTAAAATACACCGATCAAACCGTGGCCGAGATAGCCTACAAGCTTGATTTCAGCGACCCTGCCTCCTTCAATCGCTTCTTTAAAGCCGGAACACAGGAAACCCCAATGCTGTATCGCACAAAGCATGATTAGATCAAGATAAAGCATAAAACGGTATATAGCGCCAACCCGATATCTCTGCAACTTTGTGTTATACAAAAAGCAGATCTATGACAACTACATTTCAAAACAAAAAGATCATCGTAGCCGGTGGTTCATCAGGTATTGGCCTGGCCGCTGCAAAACAATTCGCCAACCAACAAGCCCAGGTAACTGTAACCGGGCGTAAAGCCGATAAATTAAACGAGGCCAAACAAGCTGGCTTACAGACTGCCGCGATAGACAGCACCAACCGTGAAGCATTAGACACTTTCTTTAAAAATCAGGGGCCGATTGATCACCTGGTAATATCCTTAAGCGGCAGCAAAGGCATAGGTAATTTTGCCGAACTATCCTTACAAGTACTCCGTGAGGGCTTTGAAGAAAAGTTTTTTACTAATCTGAATACCATCCAGGCGGCTTTGCCTTATATCAATGCAGGAGGCAGCATTACATTGGTTACCGCCATATCGGCAACAGCCCAAATGCCCGGCACATCCGGACTTGGAGCAATCAATGGTTCCCTGGAGATTATGGTACCGGTTTTAGCCAAAGAATTTGTCGGCATCCGCATCAATGCTGTATCGCCCGGAGTGGTTGACACTTCCTGGTGGGATTTTTTACCAGAACAAAACAAGCAGGAAACCTTTAAACAATATGCTGCCAATATTCCTGTAGGCCGTGTAGGTAAACCCGACGAGGTAGCCAACGTGATCCTGTTTTTAGCAGGTAACGAATACATGACCGGCAAAGTTGTAGGTTGCGACGGCGGGATGGCTTAAATATAAAGTACACGATGTCGCGAAACCATCCTGATAAAGTCGTGTTTGCCCCTGCCGTTGCATCGGTTACTCATTTAAATTTGTATTGTTAATTTTAATAATACAATATGAGCACTTTAAATAAACAATTCACAGCAACGCTGTTGAAAAGCCCCAACAAAGGTGGCTGGACTTATCTGATCTGGCCAGATTCGGTTAGTTTTTTTGGAACACGTGGTCTCGTAAAAGTTAAAGCCACAGTCGATGGCCATCCATTCCAAAGCTCTTTTATGGCCCTGGGCGATGGCACGCACAAATTACCCATCAAAGCCGACCTGCGTAAACTTATTGGTAAAGAAGTGGGCGACACGGTAGCTATTAACCTGCAGGAGCGCATTTAACAGGCTCCCATTACTTTCTTTGAAAACCCGGCAATTCATGCCGGGTTTTCCTGGTTAAATGGCATCTATATCAATCCTTTCGCCAAAAGAGTAAAATACTGGTAATAACCATTACAAACGCAGTACCACCATGTATCAGCAGGTGGGTAGTATCATGTATACCATTGGTTGTTAGAATAATCAGCGCATCGGTAGTGGGCACAATAATAGTAATGGTAAATATCCATGCGGTTACCCGGCGCATGCGCATCCATAAAAAGGGTAACAATACCAGGCCCGAAAAAGCATCACGGATACCTTTAATTTTTCCGTAAACAGCATCATTGGTGTTTGAAAAAGAAATCCCAAAACCCGTGGCACCAACTTGTGGGACTATGATAAAACGAATGCCTATAAAAATAATACCCGCAGCCAGCAGTAAAGTGATCCACCAGGATACTGAGCGTATACCCCAGGGCGTAAAATCAATTTGTGTTTTCATTTTTATTTTTAATTAATACCACAAATTTCGGTCGCCTAAAATTTCTGTTCATGCACCTGGGTTAACAAATAAGTTTCTGCAGCACCAAGGAACAAACGTTTGCGTGGAGATAAATGGCTTTTTACGCTTCCGGGACACTCAACTTTTTCAATAAAACCCTGCTTAAATTGCCAGTTTAAAAGCATTTTACTAATTTTAATGATTACTAAAACTGATAATGACCGGAAAACCAGCCACCATAAAAGAAATAGCCAAAATTCTTAATGTTTCTGTATCGACAGTTTCAAGGGCGTTGCACAAGCATCCTACTATTGGCATTACCACCCAATTGAAGGTGCAGGCTTTGGCCGAAAAACTGGGTTATGAACCAAACCAGAATGCCATATCTTTTCAAAAAGGGAAAACCTATACCATCGGTGTTATTATTCCCGAATTGTCTGAAGCATTCTTTTCGGCGGCTATCAGCGCTATTGAGGATACAGCCTACAAAAGAAACTATACCGTTTTGATTGCCCAATCGCATGACAACGAAGAAAAGGAGATCCAGCTGGTTGAAAAAATGAAAAACTCCCGTGTTGATGGTCTGCTGATATCTGTGGCCAAAACCACATCGTCATTTGCTCATTTCGACATGCTGAAGCGTTTCAATATTCCCGTTGTATTTTTTGACCGTATCCCTCCGCTTAAAAACATACATTATGTGGCCTGCAATATGGAAACCGGCAGTATTGAGGCCGTAAACTACCTGTTACAAAAAGGCCACCGCAGCATAGGTCTTATTAACGGACCGGCTACCTTGGCAGCCAGCGGTGAGCGCAAGGAGGGCTACATTAAGGCCATGACCAAGAACAGGTTAAAGTTTGATCCTTCATTAATAGTCGGCTGCAATTTAACCGAAGAAGGCACCCGGGCTGCCCTGGATGGCTTGCTGGCCCATAAACGCCGACCTTCTGCTATTGTTACTTTTAATGACTATGTGTCTTTATACGCCATAAAACATGCCCGCAACCTGGGTATCAACCTGGATAAAGACCTGCAATTTGTGAGTTACGCCAATTTACCCATCATCAACTATATGGATTATGCCCCGGTGGCATCGGTTGAGCAGTTCCCCTACCTCCAGGGGCAAAAAGCTGCCGATATTTTATTAGATCTCCTGTCGCGTAAAGAACAGTCGCCGGATGAAGTGCAGGCCTATTACAATGTGATAGTAGAGTCGCAACTGATCGAAAATAAAACCAAAAACAGCTATTGAAATTGTGAGTATTAAACTATTCCAATCAAGTATTGGTTTTTGAACTTATCTTAAAGGATTGTCAATTAAAAAAACAGGCAAACGTTTGCGTGAAAAGTTTAGCGGTTTATTAATTAGGTTTGGTTTAAGCATTCAAAAAACCTTAAAAAACTTAGTAAATGTTTGATGTTATTCTAAAATCCTTTGGCCTTATTGCTCACGATTATCATATTGAAAAATTTGGCGAAGGATTGATCAACCGAACCTGGAAAATAAGCAATTCTAAAAACGATAATGAGTATATATTACAGCAGATCAATAAAAACGTTTTCAGAACACCAGAAAATATAGCCCAAAATACCAATAAGATAGATGACTACTTATCAAAGCGTTACCCCGATTATTTGTTTGTAGCTTCCCTACCTACTACCGGCGGCGATTACCTGGTAAAGTATACCGATAACGAATACTACCGCCTGTTTCCGTTTATTAAAAACTCCATCACCCTCAATACGGTACAAACCCGCGACGAAGCTTTTGAGGCTGCCCGCCAGTTTGCCAAATTCACCAACTTGCTGGCCGGCTTTAATGTAAGTGGCCTGCATTATACCCTGGATGGCTTCCACGACCTGTCTGGCCGGTTTGAAACTTTTAAGCGGGTGGTAAAAAACGCAGGCGCCGAACGATTAGCCGAAGCCAGTAACACCATCGACCAGGCTTTCCGGCACCGGGATATTGCCGATGTGCACCAATCCATCATGCACGATCAATTGATACCCCTGCGGGTTGTTCACCATGATACCAAGATCAGCAATATCTTGTTTGATGCCGATCATAAAGGACTGTGTGTCATCGATCTGGATACCGTGATGCCGGGCTACTACATCAGTGATGTGGGCGATATGATGCGTACCTACCTCTCCCCTGCCAACGAGGAAGAACAGAACCTTTCCCTGATCAATGTGCGCGAAGATTTTTTCGCGGCCATTGTAGAGGGCTACCTTTCGGAAATGAACACCAGCCTTACTGAGGCTGAACGCGAGCTGTTTGTGTATTCGGGCAAATTCATGATCTATATGCAGGCCATCCGTTTCCTGACCGATTACCTGAACAATGATATTTACTATGGTTCCAGTTACCCGGGGCATAACCTGCTCAGGGCCCGTAACCAGTTTACCCTTTTGGAAAAATACATAGCTTCCGAAGATAAATTTATGCAGATGGTGTCATCGACCCAAAGTCAGCCGAAATGATACCTGAAAAACTTTTTAAACTTTAAATTTTAACACCTTTCTGGCCAAAAACGGGGTAAAAACGCTTGAAAATTTATTCAAAACCATCGATTTTAACACTTTTTAACAAATTTTAACACGATTTTGATATGTTTTGAAAACTTTAAAAAGTATTAATTTACTGACTATCAAATAACTACACACAAAACAGCCTGTTTTTGTTCCCTTTTGGCTCTTAAGCAAACAGCCCGCTCCTCTGATAAAAGAGAAGTGGGCTGTTTGATTTTTATAAATATACGAAATTTTGGGGGAATAATCAAATTCGCGTCATTGCGAGGTACGAAGCGATCTTCTAAGGCGTGCTGATTGATCCTATCGCAGAACGCTCAATTGCCGCTGTGGCTGTTACTTTGTCTTGATACAAAGTAACCAAAAATCAAGTCAGCAGAAATGCTTCTTTGCCACACATGGCCTTTGCCCTGCAAACCGGGCAGAACCTCGGGCTGCTAAATCTTACCCCAACTTCGTTCGCTCATTATCTTCGCTTCAGGTAAGATTCGCTATGCCCCTACAACCGCACAGGCCTGCATTGTTCTGCCCGCTTTCACCCGAAGCTTATCTGCTGACGGGGAAGGAAAAAATGGTTGTGTTCAATCAATAATTCACTAATTCAATAATTAACCAACAGGTGTTTGATCATATCGCCGGTCATGGCTTCCAGGTTAAATTGGGCCTGCCAGCCCCAGTCTTTCTGGGCCTCGCTGTCGTTAATTGATCGCGGCCAGCTGTCGGCTATTTGCTGGCGCGGATCGTTTTCGAGGTAGCTGATGGTAAAGTCAGGAATGTGCTTGCTGATCTCGGCTGCCAGTCCGCTGGGAGTGCAGCTAAAACCGGCCAGGTTATAGGAGCGGAACACTTTTAATTTTTCCAACGGGGTTTGCATCAGCTCGATAGTACCGCGGATGGCATCGTCCATGTACATCATGGGCAGGCGCGTATCTGCCGAAAGGAAGCACTGGTAGCTTTCGCTCGCAATGGCATCGTGAAATATCTGGACCGCGTAATCGGTAGTACCACCGCCCGGCGCGGCTTTCCAACTGATGAGGCCCGGGTAACGGATACTGCGTACATCCAGGCCATATTTTTCGCGGTAATAGTTGCACCAGTTTTCGCCGGCCAGCTTACTGAAACCATAAACCGTTTGCGGATCTTTTTCGCCAAACTGCGGGGTATCGTCCTTAGGCGAACCCGGACCGAACACCGCGATAGAACTTGGCCAGAAAACTTTTTCGACCCGGTAAGCTACCGACAAGTCGAGTACATTGAGTAAGCCGTTGATGTTAAGATCCCAGGCGTAACGAGGTTTGGTTTCGCCGGTGGCGGATAACAGCGCGGCCAGCAGGTATACCTGTTTGATACGATACCGCTCAAAAATGGTTTTAAGCCGCTCTATGTCGTTAACATCGGCTTGTACGAACACGTCGCCCTTTAGCTGCTCACGTGGCCTTATATCGCAGCTAATGACCTGGTACGCGGGCCAGGTTACCTTTAAGGCGTCAATCAGTTCGGTGCCGATCTGCCCGTTTGAGCCTATTACTAAAATACTATCCATATCCGGTTAAAAAGTCGAAAATTAGACATCATTAATTGAAAAAGAAGCTTATAAACCTTTCAATTTCTACACAAACGTTTGATACTGATGTGTTTTATTTCGATCGCTCTTAAACTCAAACGTGCGATGAAATGATTCGAACCCAGTCTGGGGAACGCAAGCATTGAACCGAAAAATCGGTTGTTTTACGGCCATATAAATATGATAATATAAGTTGCGATCAAGCTTGAATTATAAATTTCATCATACCTGTTACAATATTAGCATCTATTTTTTAAATTAATAAAATCGGTCGTATATATTGCCGTTATTAGGCTCAAATAGAACTAATGAAATAGTTTATATTTGTGTAATTGTAACAAAAATGGAAATTAAAGAATTAACCAAAGCAGAAGAGCAATTAATGCAGGTGCTTTGGAAATTGGAAAAGGCATTTGTAAAAGAGATTATCGATCAACTGCCCCAACCAAAACCAATATATAATACTGTTTCTACCATTGTTCGGGTATTGGAATCAAAGGGCATGGTTGGGTACGAAGCGTTTGGACGAACACATCGTTATTACCCAATTATCTCAAAAGAAGAATACAAGCGAATGGAAACAGATAAACTTTTGGGAAACTATTTTGAGAATTCTATCCAAAATATGTTCTCTTATTTTGTTCAGGAAGAGAAAATGAAATTGGATGATGTGGATAAGATCATGAAAATGATCAATAAAATAAAAAAGAACCCCCAATGAGTACATTGAGCTATATTCTTCAGGTAAATTTTTACCTGATTTTATTTTACGGATTGTATCAGTTTAGTCTTAAAAAGGAAACTTTCTTTGCAATAAATCGATTTTACTTGCTCTCCAGCGTAGTTATTTCATTGATAATTCCTTTTGTAGGACTGAGTTTGCCATCACAGGAGTTGATTCAACAATCACTCAACATTACGATTAATGATATATCCCAGCGTGTTGATCCGATTAAAGCAACCGATGTAGATTTCAAAAACATTACTTCTGCTGTATACTTTACAGGTGTTGCATTATCAGCTATAATATTTTTATATAAGGTAATTAGATTAAATAAGACAATCAGGAAAATGGCGCCGAACAAGGCTTTTTCATTTTTCCGGATAAAAATAATTGACAGCTCTACAATTAATTATAACGTGATTGACTCCCACGAACAAACCCATGTTAGGCAACTTCACAGCGTTGATGTCTTGTTTTTCGAGTTGTTGGTCATTCTATGTTGGTTTAATCCTGTTATTTATTGCTATAAAATCAGCATTAAACGAGTACATGAATATCTTGCAGACCGTGTGGCGGCTAATTATATGGGCGATAAAAAGGAATATGCTATGTTTTTACTAAACAAAGCTCTCAGCTTTTCGCCCGCTCTTTCAAATTCTTTTGCTGATAAATCTTTGATTGAAAGCAGGGTTTATATGTTATATAGAGAAAAGTCTACCGGTCAGGCGCTGCTTAAGTATGTACTTATTATGCCGCTATTAGCCGGGGCGGTCTTGTTCTCTTCTGCAAGTCATACTAAAACCAAATTTGCTGAGCGTAGAGGATTTGTAAACGTTGCGCCGTTATATCCTGGCGGATTAAAAAAATTCACCGAATATCTAAGTAAATCTATTAAGGGTTCTAAGGCGTTTGTTAAAAGTAAAGATAAAGTACAGATCAGTTTTATAATAGATACTGACGGTTCGATAACAGAAGCCACTATTACCAAAGGCGGTAGCCGGGAACAGAATGATGAGGCCATCAGGATTATAGAAAATTGTCCGAGGTGGCGACCGGGCTTTAAAAATGGCGAGCCTGTAAAAGTTCAATTCAAAATAAATCTTGCTTACAAAGCGTCAAAAGCATAGTACGTGATCTTCTATTTATAATACTACTCAATATAAAACTAATAAATAAGGTCTGGCAACTATAAATAAAGTTGTATAACTAAATATTAAGTTATAACTTTATGGGCATATTATTTATGCCTTAAAAGTTACTTTATGTTACAGTATCAAAAATTTGTTTCTACAGCTTTTCTGCTTTTTTCCTTTTTAATTTCTTCATTTAATGCTGCGGCACAGTCTGTTTCAAACGGCACAATCGAAGGCCATTTGATTGATGAAAAAAAAGTGCCTCTTTCTTTCACAACAGTTGCACTAAGGTCTGCATCAGATTCCAGTATTATCACAGGCGTGTCATGTGACAATGAAGGACGATTTGTATTCACAAATATTAAAAAGGGAAGTTATCTTATCATAGCTCAGATGCTGGGATATGAAACATTTAGACAAAAGGTAAGCTTGAATGATGATAATCCTTCAGTTAATATAGGCCTTGTTTCAATGCTTCCTTCCGCAAAATTACTGAATACGGTAACAATTACCGCTCAGAAACCCCTGATAGAAAGACGTGCAGATAAAATCATTGTAAATCTTAACACCGCCATCACAGCCGGAGCATCCGTAATGGATGTTATGGACAGGTTACCGGGAGTTCAGGTAAACCCTAATGACCAGATCAGTTTAAACGGCAGAGGAGTTCAGATATATATTGATGGCAAAGCTACTCCGCTAACCGCGGAAGCGCTATCCAGTTTACTTAAGGGCATGTCATCTGCTAATATTCAAAAGATTGAGCTCATAGCACATCCGTCCTCCAAGTATGATGCTGCCAGCAGTGGAGGTATCATCAATATCGTAAGAAAGCGAAATAGTAATGAAGGCTTGAACGGTAATGTTTATGGCGGGTTCGGCCAGGGACGATATGGCAAAAATAATGGTGGTTTAAATCTGAATTATAAAACGGAGAAATACAACCTTTTTTTAAATACTGATTATTTATTCAATAAATATTTTGTTGATAATGAATTGGTTACTGACTTTCTTACTCCGGGTCAAGATGGATTGTCAAAAAATATTTCTGTTATTAACAGCGAAAGGAAGACACGCAATTATACACCGAATTTTGGAGTTGACTTCTACCTTTCACCAAAAACCACGCTCTCATTTTCAGCTACAGACGGCCTGCAATTCTTTAATAAAAATGCTAATTCATCAACGCAAAGCTTAAATGGCAGAGAAGCACTCATTAGTAAAAGTAATTTTTTGAATTTAGTAAAGACGACATCCAATAACTTTTCTTCAGGTATGCATTTATCCCACCAGATAGATACTGCTGGTAAAGAATATACAGTAGACGTGGATTACTATCGTTACATTAACAATACAGATCAAAATAATGAAGACCTTATATATAATCCAAACGGTCAATTAATTTCCGACGCTCCTACACTGTTTGATCAAAACAGAAGTTTTAATATTTATTCCGCTAAGGCTGATTATACACGCCCACTTAAAGGAAAAGGACTGTTAGAGGCTGGTTGGAAATCAAGCTATGTTTTATCGAATAATAGCAACCAACTGTTTGATGTAGTTGGTACGGCACTCATACCCAATAATTCTCAAAATGACTTTTTTAAGTATGCGGAGAATATTAATGCAACCTATATAAATTACAGTAAAGATTACAAAAAACTATCCTATCAACTGGGACTTCGTGCTGAAAACACCTGGGGAAAGGGAGATCAAACGCAAACTGGTGAAGCGTTTAATAAGAACTACTTTCAGTTGTTTCCTTCGGCTTTTTTTAATTACAAACTAAATACCAGCAATGCACTGATGTTAAGCCTTGACAGAAAAATTGACCGTCCTACCTATGAAAATCTGAACCCGCTTATTCGAATCATTAATTCTACTACTTATGTACAAGGGAATCCTGATTTGCAGCCAGCAACCTCTTATAATGGTTCCGCTACATATGCTTATAAAAATGCATTGTTTTTCACTTTTGATTATAGCATTAATTATCATGATTTTACCTATTTCACATCTCCATTAAGTACTAACGGGATCACAACTACAAAACCAGACAATAACCGATATACACAATACTTTAATTTAATTATAGCTTATAATAAGCAAGTAACGCCATGGTGGTATACCAGTACTAATATTAATGGAGGCAAGCGCTCTTACAAAAGCACCGAAAACGATATCAATCTAAGCAGTTCTGGATTATTAGCTTTTAATATGGATAGCTACGATAGCTTTTCTATCACGAAAAAATTCAGTTTTCTTACGCTATTCAGGTATAGGGGGAAATCTGTGGATAGAAATATTACAAATGACCCTTATTTTACGCTAACCTCAGGTGTAAGGCAGTCCTTATTGAACAACCGCGCATCTATTGCCTTAAACGTTACCGATATTTTTCATACTTACAAAAGCCGTTATCTCCAGACCTCTGCCTTAATTAATCAGTATTGGAACAACCATTATGAAACAACTGCCGTTCGGTTAAATTTCACTTACAGTTTTGGGGGGAAAATTAAAAAAACAAAAAGTAGTAATGGAGCGACAGATGAGAAAAGAAGGACGGATATTAAAGAAAATTAGATATTAGCAATAAATTCCCGTCGATGTGTATTTTTAAAAATCCATCAACTCGCTCAAAACACGCAATTGCTTTGTTAAAAGGTTCGAATTATGTCCAGTCTGGGGATGCTGTTAAAATTCGTAGTCATGTGGCGAAGTAAAAAAATCTGACTTTTTGCCTGCAATCAATTGCCTTTGCAGCCTGAAAGTTCTAAGCCTGGTTTTATGGGGGCACGAGTCGTGAATTACGCTGGATTATTAAAACCAAAGTTAAAAGCTATCTTAAGAACTGTTTGCTTATTTGACCTGCTTACAGGTAATGTATAATTATCAATATGTATTTGATGACTTTTGATAGCATTAATATGGTTTATCGCGACCAGGTATGACTTGTGGGTTCTTAAAAATCTACTTTGAGGAAGGTTGCTTTCAATAGCTTTGAGGCTAGAGTAAATGGTGTACTTACCGGCTTTAGTGATTATATGAATATAATTTAGCATGGATTCTATAAACAAAATATCATCGATCCGAATTTTTTCAAAGCGTTGATTGCATTTTACATATAAAAAATCGGGCTGTTCATGAATTACCTTTACGGTTTGAGAACCGTTAACCTTTGCAAATGCTTTTTCACCGGCCTTTAAAAAACGTTCAAAAGTTACCGGTTTCATCAGGTAATCGGTCACTTCCAGTTCAAAGCCATCAATCGCATATTCCGGAAAAGCCGTTATAAAAATAACCTGCTGAAAAATATCATTGTTCTTTAAAAAATCGATCCCGCTCATATGAGGCATTTTAATATCTAGGAAGATCAGGTCAACCGGCTCGGATGCCAAAACCCCTTGAGCGATAGCAGGATTGCGGACACTTTTGACTAATTTCAGAAAGGGGGTTCTAGCGACATAAGACTCAATTTGTTTCCGGGCAAGCGGTTCATCATCGATAATTAAGCAATTCAGCGTCATTTTAAATTCAGTATTAGGGTTATATGATATTCGCCTTTATTAATTTCCTCTTTTAAGTTGAATTTGTTGGGATAAACCAGGTCCAGGCGTTTTCTAACATTGATTAACCCAATCCCTTTATCCAGCGTGTTTGGCTGATTGCGGATTTTTGCATCTACACTGTTACTGCAACAAAAATGCAGCTGCCCCGCCATAAAATCAATCCTGATTTTTATAAAATTTTCCCTGACATCATCATCAGAAACATGCTTAAAGGCATTCTCTACAAATGGGATCAGCAGTAGAGGGGCGATAATTAAACTTTCATGATCCCCGTTAATTAAAAGGTCTGCCTTACAATTATCGCTACGGATACTTTGCAGGTTAAAATAACTTTCAAGATAATCAAGCTCCTTGGCCATGGAAATAAAATCAGCATTACATTCATAAAGCTGGTAGCGCAATAATTCCGCCAGGGATATTAAGGTTCCTTTCGCCTCCTCGGGGTTAAACTCTAATTGGCTATATAGGCTATTCAGTGAGTTAAACAGGAAATGAGGATTGATCTGAGCTTTCAGATAAATTAGCTCTGCCTGTGATTTTTCCTTCTCCATCATTTCCATTTTCCGTCCTACTTCTATTCTGTCAAGGGCCAGCTTTACGAAGCAACCTCCCAAAACGCCCGGTAAGGCGACGAAGAAACGATTGTATTGCAAATCGGCATAAGTCCATAAAAAGTCAAAATGAATGGGCATTACATAATGATGCAAAAAAACGCCCATCCCCCATGCATAAGTTCCGGATAACAGGATAATTAACAGTATGGAAAAAAGTACCAGCCGTGTTACACTTTTACGCCTGAAATAATCAGGCATGATGTACACATAGATGATATAAAAAGCAAGCATAATCAGACTGACATCCCAGGCAGAGAAGTAGAGCCTGTTGATCACATTACTGACATAGAAATACATAATGCGGTTCCATATCAGGAAGAAGACCCCCCAGAATAGAAAATGCAGAAAAAACTTACGCATTCACCAATTTATACAAAATCAGTTGTATCCTGTTGAATTTTTATAGGAATGGTTGTTTTTCCGGGACGAATAGCAGCTTCATTTGTTCCCGCATACCGTTGATATAAAATTTTGTGCATTTGATATAATGACCGCCGGTTATATCAGCAATACTGGCGATTCTTGATAAAAAGGGTAGTATGAAAAAGATAATTACAATATTCATCTGCTGGTCTGCCTGTACCTGCTACGGGCAAACCATTGATTCTGCAAGCAGGCAGGCTGACACTTATTTTAAAGAGACTGCCGCCGCCGCCCGAAATCAGCATGTCTGGAATGCGCAGATTTACGGGCCGATGCTTTTTGTCGAGCCTGAGTCGCGGCTAACCTACGCCAATATGCCCGATAACGCCGGCATATTGAAACCAGATGGGGCTATTTATAAAGGAGTTTTACCTAAGGAAGTCATAATCGCGAATACAGCCATGCACTGGGAAGGGAAAATGTGGTCAGTAATGCTATGGCCCATGCTTACGAACCATGATGAACGGGTAAATCTGATGATACATGAGAGTTTTCATCGTATCCAGGCAAAACTTGGTTTGCCCGAACGTAGTCCCACCGTGGACCACATGAGCAGCATGTACGGGCGGATCTATTTTTTACTGGAGTTAAAGGCTTTAGAGGCGGCCTTAAGCAAATCTACTAACCAGCGCGGCACCGATTTAACCAATGCCTTAATTTTTCGAAAAAAAAGACACGAACTATTCCCTGGCACCTTTAAAAATGAGCAGATTTTAGAAATGAGTGAAGGCCTTGCCGAATATACCGGGGTGATGCTCGGGCGCCCAGCGGACAGCATTAGGCAGCATCTTTACCACCAGATTGATACGGCCGGCCAGCGCAAATCTTTGATCCGTTCCTGCGCTCTTATTACCGGGCCCGTATACGGTTACCTCCTTTATGAAAAAAATCCCCGCTGGACGTTAAAGATAGATTCTAATTCGGATTTTCCGGTGTTGATTGCCGAATATTACCATATCGGCCTACCCAAACAACAATCAGATATAATGATAGACAAGCTGGGGAAAAAATATAATGGTGATGCTATTATCCGGTCAGAAAAGATAAAAGAAGAACATCGCCTGCAAATAGTAAAGCAATACATCCAATTGTTCACACAAAAACCGACTCTAACCATCACCCTGCAGAAAATGGGCATCAGTTTTAACCCTAATAGCTTGTTCGATTTGGGCGAATACGGAACCGTTTACCCAACCGCAGAAGTTAAAGACACCTGGGGAAGCCTTACCGTATCCGCCAATAGTATGCTGATGAAAAATTGGAAAATAATTGTCTTGCCGATAAGTGAGAGTGTAAACATAAACGACCGGATAATCGAAGGTAATGGATGGAAAATTAACCTCAATGATGGCTGGAAAGTTATTAAAGCAGACGCATTACATTATAAACTGATGAAATAATCCGATAAACGCCCGACAATGGTTATACTGAAATAAGTCCCAGGTTTTCATTTACTTATAGCAACTAAGTCCTCCACCTACAAGACCTTTACTCCCGCGAGCTTTCAGCTCGTGAGCCCCATGGTTCAGCTTTCAGCTGAATATAAGCCGAAGGCTTTTGACCATGCCCCCCAAGAGATATGCTATCGCTAATCTCGCGGGAGCATCACTTCATATTAAAAGCAACACAAACGTTTGATAAACACCTGTTTTAATAAGTAATGATCAGTAATTTTAACATAGCCGGAAGCTGGTAAAAAACTAGGGCATCATCAATTTTCGTACACTCTAGGTCTCCTAAAAGAAGGAGTACTGTGATAAAACCGGCGAAAACCAAGATAAACATTGATACATTATATAATATCGAAATAATATTATCCAAATGAGGAGCATATTATTTTGCATTCTAAATCAGAATAATCAAATGAAAAAAAGCTACTTAATCCCATTGCTGTCGGCACTCGTGCTTTTAAACTGCAAAAAAGCATCATCATCTTTTTCATCAGACAGTATAAAGCCGGTTAAAAATCAAACAACCCAGGCAGCCGTGGCAGATTCCGTTACCCTAAAAGTTTTACAATTAAATATCTGGCAGGAAGGCACATCGGTGAGCGGTGGGTTTGACGGCATTGTTGATGCCATTATTCAATCTGGGGCCGATCTCATCACCTTAAGTGAGGTACGAAATTATAACAGCACCAAGTTTGATGAACGCATTGTAGCGGCTTTAAAAGCAAAAGGTTATACTTTTTATTCGTTTTATGACTACAATGTTGGCATCGTATCAAAATACCCTATTGCTTCATTTAAAACCAATATTTATGGCAATGCTTTCGATAAAGCCACTGTTAACCTGAATTCTACCACGCAAGTTATCCTTTACTCGGCCCATTTAGATTATACCAACTACGCCTGTTACCTGCCACGGGGTTATGATGGCATAACCTTTAATAAAATAGCCGCACCGGTTACCAATGTAGACAGCGTTCTGGCGGCCAACCTCAAATCAACCCGGGACGAAGAACTAAGCGCCTTTGTAAACGATGCCAAACAGGAAAGGGACAATGGAAAGATTGTTATACTGGGTGGAGATTTTAATGAACCATCGCATTTAGATTGGGTTAAGGCACAAAAGGACTTGTTTGATCACCACGGCACCATTGTGCCCTGGCAAGGCAGCGTTAAGCTATATGGAGCAGGCTATCAGGACTCGTACCGGGTTAAAAATCCCGATCCGGTAAAATATCCTGGATTTACCTGGGCGGCTTTTAACACCAGCGCCAAGCTATCATCGCTTGTATGAGCACCGGATGCAGATGAGCGCGACCGTATTGATTATATTTATTATGCCGACAATTATAACAGGATAAACGTAAACGAATCTATCGTGTTTGGACCATCGGGTTCAATTGTAAGAGGCCAGGGATATGAAGATGCCATTTATACCAATCCTTTTCTTAAGCCAACGGGAACATGGCCTTCGGACCATAAAGGTGTTATAACTACTTTTTCCATCAAGACAACAGCAGCTCAACCAAACATTAGCTTAAATAAAATAAAATTTTCAACCGGAGAAACCATTACCGTGAATTTTGCCAATGGCTCTGCCAACCCTAAAGCGTGGATCGGGATCTATCAAACCGGCAAAGTACCCGGCGCAAGTAATACATATGCCGATGCCTGGAAATATACCAATGGAGTGGTATCAGGGAGCCTGACGTTAACATTACCTGCGGGCAAACCTTCAGGTTCTTATTATGTTGCCTATTTTACCGACAATGGCTATACTGAAATAAGTCCCAGGTTTTCATTTACTTATGGCAACTAAGTCATGCACCTACAAGACCTTCGCTCTCGCGAGCTTCCAGCTCGTGGGTCGCATGGTTCCAGCTTTCAGCTGAACAAGAAAGCCGAAGGCTTTGACCATGCCACCCACGAGATACGCTATCGCTAATCTCGCGGGAGCGAGTTTAACAAGAATCAGTTATGTTTAAAATAATGGTCAACTATGCATGGACTTACCACCCAGCAAATTTATTGACAGTTCTTGTTAAATTTTCATTCATCGATACAAAACCTCTGTTTATCGACACACTTAGTTTTAGGGCATAGGTTTTGTACTGTACCTCATAACCAAATTATGAAACAATGAAAAAGATATTTTTATTTACTGCAATCCTAAGCCTTTTATTTTTTGCCTGTAAAAAGAACAATAACAACAGTTCTACGGCGCATGTAACAGTGAAGCTAACCGATGCATCCGGCGCCTTTGATGCCGTGATCCTGAACGTCAAAAGCGTAGTGGTTGTCACTAATAATGGCGTACATACACTAAATGTAAATGGTGGGCCGATCGATATTCTGCGATTCCGCCTGGGCAAAGACACTGTACTGGCCGATCAGGACATTCCAGCAGGTACTATACAACAGGTTAGACTGGTTCTTAATGATTCTGGCAACCGGGTGATCATTGGTGGTGTTTCCTATGATTTAACCACTCCGAGTGGCCAAACATCAGGTGTTAAACTTAATGTGCATGATAATTTAACAGCAGGTATTGCGTATACCATGCTTTTGGATTTCGACGCCGCTCGGTCTATCGTACTTACCGGTAATGGCAAGTATATCCTTAAACCGGTGATCAGGGCAATCCCGCAAGCCGTATCAGGCGCTTTAACCGGAACAGTATCTCCTGCTGCGGCCTCACCAAAAGTGTATGCCATTATGGGCATCGATACCCTGGGTACGGTGACCGATGCAACCGGCAAATTCTATTTTCCGGGTTTAGCTGCAGGCACCTATAATGTGCAATTTGTACCGGTAAGTCCCTATGCTGTCAAAACAGTTACCGGCATTACAGTTGTTAACGGCGCTGTAAAAGACATGGGCACTGTAACTATTACCCAGTAAAAATTAATAGCCTTGTAACAGTATGGACTGTTACAAGGCTATTAATTTATATTCACCAGACGTGCGCTAACCAAGATTTACTATTTAACCTCAGCTTAATAATTCCTTCAATTCCAAATCATCATCATCTAATAATTCAAAAGCAATATTTCCGTCACAGTTGGGGATAGTTTTATCGGCGCCAGCCTGAACCAGGATCCTGACGCACTCCAAATAATTGGATGAACTGCTTGCGCCTCCATTTTTTAATCCATGAACTGCCCAAAAGAGCGGTGTGGCTTTAAAATCGATACATATCTTATTAATTTCCGCGCCCTGCTGTACCAGTTTTTCAACTACTTTATCGCGTCCGCACCAGGCTGCCCAATGCAAGGCGGTGCCACCATGGCAGCCGGCATGATTTAAAACCGCACCGTTTTCTATGTACAAAAGGGCCACCTGATCGGCATGCAGGCTTGCCGCAGCTAAAAGTGGGGTGTCCTGTTTTTCTACCAGTTCGTTACCATTAACATTTGCTCCGTGCGCTAAAAATATTCGGCCCATTTGAACCCCTTCGGCATCGGTATAGGTTCCGGAAAATACACCGTCGCAGATGCGGTGCAGCGGGTGGGCCAGGGTGGTGTTCACGCTATCATATGGGATGCCGGCATTGGCTAAAGCCGGATCATGGATAAGGGCCTGCTCTATCCCCTGGTAATCTTTATGGTCAATAAGTGTTTTCATTTAGTATCAAGTAGATAGTATCAAGTATCACAACTTTTTTCATGTTGAATTTAACTATTTATTTATAAAAACAACAGCAAAAAAGGATGTCACCCTGAGCTTGTCGAAGGGTGGAGCGCAGAGCCCTACACACCATGCTTCGCTTCGCTCAGCATGACACCCGTTTCACAGATTTTAACCATACAAATAAGGCTGTCATCCTGAGCGAGGCGAAGGATCTTCTTCAACATGCCTGTTGTATAATAGATGCTTCACCTCGTTCAGCATGACAAAGTTATTTGCCTATCCCTACTCCAACGTGGTTTTGCCACTAATGGTTTTAGCTTCATTCAAATGAAAATCAAAAACCACAATTTCGTTACTTCCTTTTTTGAGCCATGATGCCGGGCAATACAGCCTTTGCTGCGGACCGGTGTTCCAGTAGCGGCCCAGGTTATGACCGTTC